>ENA-OPVH01000151-OPVH01000151.1-human-gut-metagenome-genome-assembly--contig:-NODE-151-length-55028-cov-7.032070_pt1 | contig 55028 bp, 49 predicted proteins | sample MGYA00241494_ERZ501980 | MGnify/ENA primary metagenome ERZ501980 (study PRJEB25962, sample SAMEA1964914) | human gut metagenome | biome: human gut; feature: human-associated habitat; material: faeces... | reverse complement strand
AAATTATAAGTACTACCACTGTAACAACTAACGCAATAAGAGTTATTCCTTTTTTGTTTTTTAGTTTATTCATTTTTCTTTTTCCCTTCCTATGTTTTTATTAATTATATTATTAACGTTTTTTCTCTTCTCATTCGTGCCCTCCTCTTTAGTTATAATTTAACTAATAAAATTATAGTCAAATTATAACTATAAGTCAATAGTCAAATATTAACTATTATAAAATAGTAATTAACAAATTTTCAGAAAACTATAAAAAATTGATAGTAGTAATTTTTCTTATTTATTGCACTATTAATTTTGGAACATTGAACTAACAATTCAAATTTTTCTTTGCTATATGTTTTTTTCTGAATTAATGAAAGGAATGAATTTTATAATGTTAAGACTTAAAGATTTAAGGGAAGATCACGATTTAAAACAAGAGTACATTGCCAAAATTTTAAATATTTCACAAACAAATTATAGCAAATACGAATTAGAAAAAGTTAATATTCCTATTAGCTCTCTTATTGTTTTAGCAGATTTTTATAATACTAGTATTGATTATTTGATTGGTTTAACTGATGAAATAAAACCTTACACTCGTTCTTCCAAAGTGTCTTAAAAGCATTATTTATTAAATTTTCTTTTTTCTGCATACATAAGTAAATTATGGAAATACTAGGAAAAAGGAAGGAATTTAGTATGAATAAAAAAATTATTATTGCTTTAATACTTATTATAATTGCAAGTGTTGTAACTACTTTTGCTATTATAATTTATAATTTAAAATCCGTTCAAAATATTGGTTCTGCAAATGAAACTATTGAAAATTTTCAAACTACATCTCCATATACAACCGTTCCAACAAGCTATGATGAAGTGAAACTTTCTCCTAATGCGATTTTAACTTTTCTTAAACATTATGATGGATGTGGACACACTATAAAAGAAAAAGAAAATATAAGTACAGAGATGGCTAATATTACAAGAAATGAATTTTCAAAGCTTTATAGTGATTGGGAAATTAAAAATTTTTCAAATACCGATGTAGAGTTATATAAAGATTTTTCTGGAAATTGTGGTGAACATTTTTTAGTGAAATCAAGTTTGAATGGATTTGTTGAAATTTATAGAATAAAAGATGACGGAACCTATGAATTACATGAAACTACTGAAATTGCGATAAAATATTTATCGGATGACGATAGAAAAGAACTGGAAAATGGTGTAATTCTTTATGGAAAAGAAAATTTAAATTCGTATATAGAAAATTTTGAATAGAAAAATCGTGTTATTTAAAACACGATTTTTACTATTATTTTTCTATAACTTTCTTATCTACAGTGCTCAATTCTTCTTTATTTACATATCCTTTTTGATAGAATTCTTTGAAATACATTATTAAAGCAAATATTGTTAACGCAAGTGCTACATAGTATATGTAGATGTCTATGTGGAATGCTAAATTAAAGTTATTTGTAATTAATGAAGCTACTATTGCGACATAAAACATTACTGTTGCAAGCTTTCCATACCATCTGCTTGATACTACAAGTTTTTTTCCATATAAGAAAGATGCCCCTGCTATCATTATTGTTTCTTTAATAAATACCACTATTAATATCCAATCTGGGATTATTCCTGCAAATAGCAATGCTATAAGTGTTGAAATTTGTGTTGCCTTATCTGCTAGTGGGTCTATCAATTTTCCAAAGTTAGTTATTAAATTAAATTTTCTTGCTATAAAACCATCTAGTATATCGGTAATTCCGGAAAGTGTTAAGAATACGAATGCTGCTACATACTGATTATTTACTATTGATCCGAATATGAATGGTATTAATACAAATCTACACATTGTTAGAATATTTGGTACATGTTTAAACACCTTTTTTACCTCCACCTTCTTATTTTTAGATTATTGTATGTTGAATACTAATTTATCTTGCTCCTTATCATATTCAACCAATACTTTTTTACCATTTGTTAGTTCAGATTTTAATATCATATCAGATAGTTCGTCTTCAACGTATCTTTGTATTGCACGTCTTAAAGGTCTTGCACCATATTTTAAATCTGTTCCTTTTGTTAATACATATTTTTTTGCCTCATCTGTAAGTATTAATCCTATGTTTCTGTCATTTAACACTTTTTGAGTATCAGATACCATCAAATCAACTATTTGTAAAAGTTGCTCGTTTGTTAATGAATCGAAGGCTACAATTTCATCTATTCTATTCAAAAATTCTGGTCTGAATAAGTCTTTTAATGCACCAAGCATTCTGTTTTTTGAAGCTTCTGATGTTCCTCCAAATCCAATTGAATTTGTATTTAAGTTTGAACCTGCATTTGATGTCATTATTATTATTGTATTTTCAAAACTTACTGTGTTTCCTTGTGCATCAGTCAATCTGCCATCATCTAGCACTTGCAATAATATATTAAATACATCATTATGCGCCTTTTCAATTTCGTCTAACAATATTATTGAATAAGGATTTCTCTTTACTCTTTCAGTTAGTTGACCTGCGTCATCATATCCTACATATCCTGGAGGTGCACCAATCAATTTCGCTGTTGAGTTGCTTTCCATGTATTCAGACATATCGAAACGGATTATAGATTTTTCACTTCCAAACATCTCATATGCTAATGCTTTTGCAAGTTCTGTTTTTCCAACACCTGTCGGCCCAACAAATATGAATGATGGTGGTCTTTTTGTGCTCTTTAAGCCTACTCTATTTCTTCTTATTGCTCTTGAAACCGCCTCAACTGCCTCATTTTGACCTATAATTCTCTTATGCAAATTGTCTTCTAAATTTAACAATTTCTTTGTTTCTTCTTCTGTAATTTTGTTTACTGGAATCTTCGTCCAGCTTTCTATTACATTTGCAATGTCTTGTGTTGTTAAATCTTTAGGTTGCATTCTCTCTTTCAAATTATCAATTTGCTCTAGTAATGCGCACTCTTGTGTTTTAAGTTCTGCTGCTTTTTGATAATCTTCTGTAGAATCGGCTTGTGCAGCTTCTTCCTTTTTAGCTTGAACCTCTTTTAATTGATTATTCAACACTTCTAAGTCATATAAATCTTTATCATTTAAATTTATCTTTGAGCACGCTTCATCTAATATATCGATTGCCTTGTCTGGTAAAAATCTATCATGAATATATTTCTCAGACATATTTACAATCTGTCTAATTATATCATTCGAAATTCTTACATGGTGATAATCTTCATAATATTGTTTAATTCCTTGCAATATTGAAATTGCATCTTCAACAGATGGCTCTTCTACTATTATTGGTTGGAATCTTCTCTCTAGAGCAGTATCTTTTTCAATATATTTTCTATATTCCTTTAGCGTAGTAGTACCAATCATTTGTAGCTCGCCATTTGCAAGTGATGGTTTCAGAATATTTGCAGCATTCATTGAATGCTCTGCATCTCCGGCTCCTATAATGTTATGAATTTCATCAATTACTAAAATAATATTTCCATCATTTCTACATTCGTCTATTATAGCCTTCATTCTAGCCTCAAATTGGCCTCTAAACTGTGTTCCAGCAATTACAGCTGTCATGTCTAATAGATAAACTTCTTTGTTTAAAAGTTTCGCTGGTACACTTCCGCTTGCAATTCTAAGAGCTAAGCCTTGAGCAATAGCTGTTTTTCCAACACCTGGCTCACCAATTAAACATGGGTTATTTTTAGAACGTCTATTTAAAATTTGTATCATTCTTTCAATTTCTTTGTCTCTTCCAACAACTCTATCAATTTGATTATTCTTAGCCTTAACTGTTAAATTGGTTCCATAAGTGTCTAATGCTTTTCTCTTTTTATTTGGTTTAGTTTTCTCCTTAACCTTTTGCGTTCCACCAGACGAATAATTTGATGACTCATCTCCATTTTGTTTTATTCCAAACAATCCAGAAAAAATCGAGCCAAGAGGAACTCCTTGAGCCCCCTCTATTTCACTTTCTCCATTAATCATTTCTGAAAGTTCTTCTTCATCTATATCAGCCATGTTGTCTGATAAATTCTTAAACATTGTATCTAATTTATTAGATAAATCTTGTATATCTTTATCCGATAGATTAGCTTGTTTCGCCATTGTATCTATTGGATTTATTCCCTTCTTTTTAGCACATTCGTAACATAAACCTTCAACTTCAGCTTTTCCATCTGCGCCTTGTTTATTTATAAATATTACTGCTGTGTTTTTCTTACACATTGAACATAACATATATTAAAACTCCTATCTTCAATTTACGATCCAACAAGTATATAATACTATAAAATAGTCAAATAGTCAATAAATTGGAATTTGTTCACAAACAATTCAATTTCTCCATTTTCATCTGTTCTTAATATTTTACATTTTATTTTGTTAAGTCTTTCTATTGTTCCATCAGATGGATGCCCAAAGCTATTGTCTTTTCCAACTCCAATTAGTGCAATCTCTGGCATTACAGCCTTAATAAAATCTTCTGTTGATGAACTTTTAGAGCCGATGATGTGCTACTTTCAGAATATTAGCTTTCAATATTTTTGCATTATTTTTATATTTGGTTAATATTGCATTTTCTGCAATTTCTTCTATATCTCCAGTCAACATTATTGAAAAACTTTTGTATTCTAACTTGCAAACAAGCGAATTATTGTTTAAAACATTTTCATTAATCTTATTTTTTGAGTCTGGCCATAAAACTTTTAGATTTATATCTTTTTCTATATTTATCACATCTCCAGCTTCTACAACAATAACTTTAATTTTCTTTTCTTGTGCTAATTTAATAAATTTTTTATAATTATTAGAGTTTTCAAATTGTCTTGCAATTATTGCTTTTTTCACTTTCAACTCTTGCATAACAGTCAATATTCCACCAACATGGTCTTCATCAAAATGTGATATAATTACATAATTCAATGTTTTTATTCTTCTATCTAGCAAATATGGTACTAAAATCTTTTCGCCTATATCATAATCTGGATCCTTACTTCCACCGCCATCAATTAAAATATTTTTTCCTCCTACAGTTTTTACAAGCATGCTGTCTCCTTGTCCTACGTCTATAAAATAGATTTTTAGTTTTCCATCAATATTTATAAAAGTGCAAACCTGCATAGCAATAAATATTATTAATGTAATCATAGTTAAAATTTTAGTAATCTTCTTTTTGTTATATATTATTGTGGCAATTATTGCATAAGTTAAAAACACTACTATGAACCACGGAGTTTTTACAGTATAATTTCCAAATGGAATTTTAGAAATTAATTCTATTATCTTTATTAGAATTTTTAAAATAATTTGCAATGGAAATGCTATTAATTTTGACACAGGAAAACAAACTGTTGAAAGAATTACCGTGAACATGCCTAATATTATGCATATTCCAAGCAATGGACCAGCTAACAAATTTGATATTATTGAGTTTATTGGAATTGTGTTGAATTCATAGATTGTAATTGGAAGAATTAAAATGTTTGCACTCAAAGTGAGCATCGCACTCTCATACAAATACTTTTTTACTTTATTATTAAATTGTTTTTGGGTGAATTTAGAATAAAAAATTATTATGCTTAAAGTTGCAAGATATGACAGCTGTAATCCAACATCAAAAATTGCAAATGGATTATTTAATAATGTTAATAACAAAGCAATTGAAATTGTTGTATATGTATCTTGTTTTCTGTAAATTAAAGTTGCAAATATTGCTATAATAGTTGATATTCCAGCTCTTACAACCGATGGGCTCATATTAACAATAACCATAAAAATTAAGATAAATATTATAGATAAAATTTTTCTTCTTCGTATTCCAAATGCCTTTTTGCTTAAAACAGTATTTATTCCTAACACTAGATAAGATAAATGAGCTCCAGATACTGCTAGCATGTGCGATAAATTACATTCTCTAAAATCATCTTTTATATCACTTTCTATATCAGACGTGTCCTAATAAAATTCCCTGTTCGAGTTCAGCTTCTTGCTCTGGTAATAATTTCTTCAAATTTTGTTTAAAAATTAGCGATAATTTATTTATTATTGTAAATATTGGATTGATTTTTTTTGTTTTAATCGGCTTTACCTCTCCATCTACCATTAAAGCGCCACATATCTTTTTAGTCTTTAAATATTTCATATAATCATAGCCTTTATAATTTCTTTTCTCTGTTGACTTCTTATACGTTCCTGTAACAGATATTTTATTGCCGTATTCTAATTTTGAAACATTTTCTCTTTTATCTATATAGACTGTTAATTTTAATTTATTTTCTAGTTTAATATTAACAGAATACTTATAATCAGTCTCCTTTATTTGACTGCACACAGTTCCAGTTATTGCAATGTTTTCATTATCTAATTTATACATTTTATTATATTTATTATTTAAATTATTGGTCTGCTGGCAAGACAAAAAACATGGTACAATACATATTGCAATAATTACAATTTTTTTCTTTTTTATTATTTTCCAAAATACAATCCCAATAATTCCTGCAAGCAAAATTAAGAGTATACTTTGCTTAAAGTATACCCCTATAATTATTCCTAATATGTATGATATAGTAACAATTAAAAGTGGTCTTTTCACTAACATTCTCCTTTTAAATTGCCCTATATTATTTATAAAACTCTATATTATTACGTCGTGCTCTTATTAGATTAACCTTCTAGCTGTAGCATATCTCGTGTTATAGCTTCCTGTTAATAAGTTTGATATTTTTACACAATATCCACTTCCAGAAGACGCATGTATAAATTCGCCATTTCCAATATATATTCCACAATGTCCTATGCCATCCATTGTTTCATAATCTAAGAAGAATACCAAGTCTCCAGCTTGTAAATCTCCTTTTGCAACATATGTTCCAACTTTAGATTGCGCTATTGCAGAATGGCTTAATGTATATCCAAATTTCTTATACACATACATTGTAAATCCAGAACAGTCAAAAGATTTATCCCCCGAACCTCCATAAACATATGGACATCCTAAATATTGTTTTGCATATTCTACGATCTTTTGTCCCTTTGACGTTTCTTCTGTTGTAGTTTCAGTAGTTACACTTGAAACAGTTGTAGCGCTTTCTCTATTAGCGCTACTTCTATTTGTTTCTTCTGTTTTCTTATCTGATAATAATTCTTTGTAAATATATCCACTGTAATCTTTATAAGTAACCTTGTACCAATCTCCTGATTCTCCAACAACTGTAACATCAGTGTTTCTAATTAAAGTTGTTACAATTCCAGCATTCGTTGAAGGTTCTTTTCTAACATACACTGACGAAGCATTTATGTATTTTGTTGTTTTAGTATAATTTGTATCTGATGAAGTTGTATCATCTTTATTATCCGTATTAATTTTTGTATCAGTTGGTTCTTCATCCTTATCATCACTATTGCTTGTATCTGAATTATTATCTGTACTTGAGCCAGTATTTTTATCTTCTGAACTCGTGACTTGTCCAACACTTGAATCTTTTACTATCCATCCAGCAATTTCGCTTGTTTCTATAAATATCCAGTTATTTGCTGTTGTAATAACAGTAACTTCATCTCCAGCTTTTGCCGTTCCAAGATTATTCGCATTTATTAATGGTAATATTTTTATTGTAACATCTTTTTCAAGTTTTAAGGTAGAATTTGGTGTTACAGTGTTTGATGTGGTTTGACTTGAAGTCGTTTCATTGTTTTTATTTTCTGTTGAATTTGCACCAGAATTGTTTTTTTCATTATTAGTATTATTGGTTGTTGTCGTAGTGGTTGTTTCTGTTGACGTTTTATCAACTTTTACATAGTCTTTACTAACATAGCCTTCATTTTCTCCAACCTTAACTTTATACCAATTTCCTTCTTCTGATATGATTTCCAACTCATCGTCCATGTTAAGTAACTTTACCACTGACGAATCAGTTGAAGCCTTGCTTCTTAAATTCAAAGTTTCTGTTGTTACTTTTCCTGTAGCTGCCTGTACCTTAGTTGTGAATACTATCATTGATATTGCTATTATTATGCTTGATATTATTGTTTTTTTCATATTTATTAGCTTTCCTTTCGTAAGTTATAAATCTGACTAGTTCATCCTCTGTTTCTTTAGTATTTACGCTTAAAGTATATACTCAAATTGGTCAAAAGTCAATTTGATTTGGCAATTTTTCATATATATGTTGGTGAATGTTCTTTAATGATAATCCATTTGTAATAAAATAAAAAACACCCACAGTAAAAAAGATAATAATTTTCTTTTTATTCTGTAGGTATCTATTTAATAAGCTATATATGTGAAAGTTTAATGACTTAATTTATATAATGCATATTGGTTTAATGACACGCCTTCTTGTTCTGCTTCAACAGATAATTTGTAATGTAATGATTTAGGTATTCTTACAATAAATTTTCCGCTAAATTGTTCATAGCCTATTGGAAGTGGAATTTCAAAGCCTCCTTCTAGTTTCGCTTCTATCCATCCTTCCATTGCTTCTCTTAAACTTTGATATGCTTCTTCAAAAGTATCTCCTGTACTCTGGCAACCATCTAATTCTAACACCTTTGCATAAAAATACTTTCCGCTCTCGTCACATATTGGTTGCACAATATAGTTATATGGTAAATCCATATAGTATTTAACATTCATCATAAAAGGGCACCTCCTAAATTCCTTTTACTATCTATAAGTATACTCAGAGAATAGGCTATTTATTCACCTATTCTTCTAAGTACATCTTTCACATATACAGCTTTTAATGGATTTTCTTCTTTTATTGTGATAACGTCTCCGTTTTGAGTTCATAAATTGCCTGTGTGATGTTCCGTTTCTTAGATTTCATTATGTATCCATTATATTCTAATACTTTTGCCAATTCTTGAAATCTAATGCCATTTGGCTGTCTTTTCATCTTCTGTATTGTTTTCTGAATGTCCGGCATATATATTCCTCCTTTCATCGGAAATATCTGCCTGTCTCAAGAAGACTTTTTTATGATATCACATTTAGTATCATTAGTCAATATGCTTTTTATAATTTTTATAAAATTTAAGAGAGGGCTATTGCACTCTCTCTTATTAATATAATGATTATTTATTCTCTAAATATTCATAAATTATTCAATTATATCAGAAACAACTCCTGATCCAACTGTTCTTCCACCTTCACGAATAGCGAAGTTTAATCCGTTTTCGATAGCGATTGGAGTAATAAGTTCGATTGTCATGTTTACGTGATCTCCTGGCATAACCATTTCTGTTCCAGCTTCTAGTTCGATAACACCTGTAACGTCTGTTGTTCTAAAGTAGAATTGTGGTCTGTATCCATTGAAGAATGCAGTATGACGTCCACCTTCGTCTTTAGTTAAAACGTATACTTGTGCTTTGAATTTTGTATGTGGATGTATAGATCCTGGTTTTGCAAGAACTTGTCCTCTTTCAACATCTGTTCTTTGAACACCTCTTAATAATGCTCCGATGTTGTCTCCAGCTTCAGCTTGGTCAAGTGTTTTCTTGAACATTTCAACACCTGTAACGATAGTTTTTGTAGAAGGTTTGATTCCAACGATTTCAACTTCGTCTTGAATCTTAACTTGTCCTCTTTCAACTCTACCAGTAACAACTGTTCCACGACCTGTTATTGTCATAACATCTTCGATAGGCATTAAGAATGGCTTATCTACTGGTCTTGCTGGTGTTGGGATATAAGTATCAACTGCGTCCATTAATTCTTTAATGCATTGATATTCTGGTGCATTTGGATCTGTTGATGTACTTTCTAGTACTTTTAATGAAGATCCTTTTATAACTGGAATTTCGTCTCCTGGGAAACCATATTCTGATAATAGGTCTCTAACTTCCATTTCAACTAATTCTAATAATTCTGGATCATCAACCATATCACATTTGTTTAGGTAAACAACGATGTATTTAACACCAACTTGTCTAGCTAGTAATATATGCTCTCTTGTTTGAGGCATTGGTCCATCAGCTGCAGAAACAACTAATATAGCACCATCCATTTGAGCAGCACCAGTGATCATGTTCTTTACGTAGTCTGCGTGTCCTGGGCAGTCAACGTGAGCATAGTGTCTTTTTGCTGTTTCATATTCAACGTGAGCAGTATTAATTGTAATACCTCTTGCTCTTTCTTCTGGAGCACCATCGATTTGATCGTATGCTTCGTATTTAGCTTGTCCTAATAAGCTTAAGTATTTTGTAATAGCTGCTGTTGTAGTAGTTTTACCGTGGTCAACGTGACCAATTGTACCAATGTTTACGTGTGGCTTTGTTCTTACAAATTTTTCCTTTGCCATTTAATTTTCCTCCTTTTTAGTTAGTCTTGAGTTTTGCTCATGACTATTTATATTTAAAATTAATATCTTATTTCACACCTGCATTTTACTATATTTTCAAGTAAAATGCAAGTGTTATTTTTGTTTTCACAATATATACATATTTGTATATTATTCTGCTTTCTTAGATCTAGAAGCAACTATTTGCTCTAATACAGACTTTGGAACTTCTTCGTAATGGCTTGGTTCCATTGAATATGTTCCTCTACCTTGTGTCTTAGAACGTAAGTCTGTTGCATAACCAAACATTTCTGAAAGTGGAATAAATCCTCTTATTATTTGGTTACCGTTTCTAGCTTCCATTCCTTCCATTCTACCACGTCTAGAGTTAATGTCTCCAATAACATCTCCCATGTATTCTTCAGGAACAGTTACTTCAACCTTCATTATAGGCTCTAATATAACAGATTTTGCTTGCTTACATCCTTCTTTGAAAGCCATAGATGCAGCAATCTTGAATGCCATTTCAGATGAGTCAACTTCATGGTAAGAACCATCAACTAATGTTGCTTTGAAGTCTATAACTGGGTATCCAGCTAATATACCACTCATAGCAGATTCTCTTAATCCATCTTCGATTGGTTTGATGTATTCCTTTGGAACGGCACCACCAACGATTTTGCTCTCGAATTGAACTCCAGAACCTGGCTCTAATGGTTCCATTTCGAACCATACATCACCATATTGTCCGTGTCCACCAGATTGACGAACAAACTTACCTTGAACTTTAACCTTATTTCTGATTGTTTCCTTGTAAGAAACTTGTGGCTTACCAACTGTACATTCAACTTTGAACTCTCTCTTTAATCTGTCTACGATGATATCTAGGTGAAGCTCACCCATACCAGCGATGATTGTTTGTCCAGATTCTTGGTCTGTCCATGTTTTGAATGTTGGATCTTCTTCAGCAAGTTTTGCTAAAGCTATTCCCATTTTTTCTCCATTAGCCTTGTCTTTTGGCTCGATAGCTATATCGATAACTGGCTCTGGGAATTCCATTGATTCAAGTATAATTGGGTGGTCTGGATCACATAATGTATCACCTGTTGATACATCTTTTAATCCAACTGCTGCTGCAATATCTCCTGCATAAACTTTTTCAATATCTTGTCTATGATTTGCATGCATTAATAGGATTCTTCCTATTCTGTCTTTCTTATCCTTTGTAGCATTTAAAATAGTAGTTCCTGTTGTACATGTTCCAGAGTAAACTCTGAAGAAGCATAGTTTTCCAACATATGGATCTGTCATTATTTTGAATGCTAATGCTGCAAATGGAGCATTGTCATCAGTCTTACTTTCAACTTCGTTTCCATCTTCGTCAACACCTTTGATGTTTGGAATATCAAGTGGTGATGGTAAGTAGTCAACGATTGCATTTAATAATTCTTGAACACCCTTGTTCTTGTATGATGAACCACATGTCATAAGAATTAGAGCGTTTGATATAGTTCCTTTTCTTAATCCTGATTTGATTTCAGCTTCAGATAGTTCTTCACCATCTAAATATTTCATCATTAATTCATCATCTTGTTCTGCTGCTGCTTCAATCATTTCTTGTCTATATTTTTCAGCATCTGCTTTCATATCTTCAGGAATATCACATTCTTCAATGTCTTTTCCTAAATCATCTTTATGAATAAATGCTTTCATTTTTATTAAGTCAACAATTCCTTTGAAATTGTCTTCTGCACCTATAGGCAATTGGATTGGAACTGGATGAGCTCCTAATCTTTCTTTTATTTGGTTTATACAACCATAGAAATCAGCACCAGTAATATCCATTTTGTTTACATATACCATTCTTGGTACCATGTATTTATCAGCTTGTCTCCAAACTGTTTCAGATTGTGGTTGAACTCCACCTTTTGCAGCAAGTACTAGAACAGCACCGTCAAGAACTCTTAAAGATCTCTCAACCTCAACTGTAAAGTCAACGTGTCCTGGGGTATCGATAATGTTTATTCTATTACCTAACCAGTGGCAAGTTGTAGCAGCAGATGTAATTGTAATACCTCTTTCTTGCTCTTGGGCCATCCAGTCCATAGTAGCAGCACCATCATGAACCTCACCTATTTTGTGTGTTCTTCCTGTGTAGAAAAGTATTCTCTCTGTTGTTGTTGTCTTTCCTGCATCAATGTGAGCCATTATTCCTATATTTCTTGTTTTCTCTAAAGGAAATTCTCTTCCGTCTCCGGCCATATTTTTTCTTCCTTTCTAAATAATTTTTTCTTTTAATATACATGTAAAATTTCAACTAGAAGCAAGTATAACAAGGCAACCGAATCAAAAATAACGGAGGCGTACGTGGTGTACGTCGAGTATATTTTTAGATGAAGGTTAACGAAGTTAGACGACGCTTATAGTTTAAATTTTTAAAATTTGTAGTGAGCAAAAGCTTTATTAGCTTCAGCCATCTTATGCATATCTTCTTTCTTCTTGAAAGCTCCACCGTTTCCAGCTACAGCATCCATTATTTCTCCAGCTAATTTTTCAGACATTGTTTTTTCATGTCTCTTTCTAGCATATGAAACTAACCATCTAAGTCCTAATGTTTGTCTTCTTTCTGGTCTAATCTCTAATGGTACTTGGTATGTAGCACCACCAATTCTTCTAGCTTTAACTTCTAGAACTGGCATTACGTTGTTTAGTGCTGCTTCAAATACTTCTAGTGGATCTTTTTGCTCTTTTTCTTTTATGATATCGAATGCATCATAAACGATAGTTTGAGCAACTGTCTTTTTACCATCTAACATAACATTGTTTATTAACTTTGTAACAACTTTGCTATTATATATTGGATCTGGTAAAACATCTCTTTTTGCTATAAATCCTTTTCTTGGCACTTTTCTTCCCTCCTTATAAAATTGATACTAATTTATTACCTAGTATCTTTGGTACTCTAAAAAGTTTAATACTAAGCCTTCGGCTTTTCTTCTTAAAACATTTCTAGTTTAGTGCTATATATCTATGCTAAATTTAAGAACCTTAAATTAGTAAGTTATATGCACCTTCTAAGTATTTTGAATTTTTATTTTTTAGGGCGTTTAGCTCCATACTTAGATCTTCCTTGCATTCTGTCTTTAACACCTGCTGTATCTAAAGTTCCTCTTATAATGTGGTATCTAACACCTGGAAGGTCTTTTACTCTTCCTCCTCTTATAAGAACAACACTGTGTTCTTGTAAATTGTGTCCGATTCCTGGAATATAAGATGTTACTTCGTATCCGTTTGAAAGCTTAACTCTGGCAACTTTTCTTAAAGCTGAGTTTGGTTTCTTAGGTGTAACAGTTTTTACTACAGTACATACACCTCTTTTTTGTGGAGATCTTCTATCTGTTGTTTTCTTTTTCATAGAATTGTATCCATGTTGTAAAGCTGGTGATGTTGATTTTGTTGTAGTAGTTTTTCTTCCTTTTCTTACTAATTGATTAATTGTTGGCACTTAAATTTCACCTCCTAATTTTAATTTGCTAGCACAATAAAATAAAGCTATTTATACTAGCTTTATTATTTTACCATATCATGCCACTAAAGTCAATGAATTATTATGAAATTTTTCCAGTTTCCGTAAGGGTAAATCGTATATTTTTTTAAAATTCAGAATAAAATATTAATGTATATTTATTACTAAAATTTACTTGACAAAGTTCATGAAAAAATTATATAATAAATATATAAAAATCGTGGTGTTTCACTACCATTAAACGAGAAAGTTATAAGTCGGGTGTTTCACAGCCTTAAAAATGAGAAAGTTATAAATCGGGTGTTTCACTACCATTAAATGCGAAAGTTAAAATCAAGAGAAGACATCGGCAAGATTCTTCTCTTATTTTTTAGGAGGTAAGTATGAAATTAAATTTATACAGTGTTAGTGATAAATACATAAAATATTTAAGACAATTTGATGAAAGAATCTACGACAATAAAGAAGATATAAGAACTCAAACCAGAAAATATTTAGGAATTGTATTGACAGTAAACGATTTTAATTATTATATTCCAATGTCATCTCCTAAAAAGTCAGATTACATTGATTATGAAAAAAAGATTATTAGAAAAGACACAAAAACAATAATTAGAATTTATAATAGTGATAGACTTTATGGAACTTTAAGAATAAGTAATATGATACCCGTTCCAATTACAGAATTAGAACCATATGTAATTAGCAATGAACGTAATAAAAAATACAAAGAAGTAATTTTAGGTGAATTAAGATATATAAACAACAATTCAGAGAAAATCATGAAAAATGCTGAGATTGTATATAAACAAAAACTAAAAAACGAAGAAATCGGTTACATAAAAAATACAGTAAACTTCAAATTGCTAGAAGAAAAATTGAAGGAATGGAATAAGAGCCTATAAATAATAAAAGCTGCACGCATGTAGCAACTATGATTATATTATTATGTAGATATAATAATATAATCATAGTTGCTTTCTAATTTTCTCATAGAGATATTATATTTGCTGATTTATTAGCATTTTTCCCATATCTTCAAATCTATTTAACACTATTTTAAAGTAATCTTTCCAATCTCGTTTTTGCACTTCATTTACATTCACTATATCTATGTTCTCCAATATTTCACCATTTAGTTTTACTGTTAATGTACCCATTACATTCCATTGTTCCACTGGAGCCTCTACTTCAGTTAGTGCATTAATTGAGTATTCAATTTTATCGTTATCGCAGATTGGTATTGTTGCTTTTTCTATTGCACCTAATGCTAATTTAGGATTACTTGTTTTTCCCTTTATTATTAAAATTCTTTTCTCATTTATATTTTTCCATTTATTAAATTCTTTTATTATTTGTTCTTCCAAATTGCACATTTTGTATTTTGAAAAGGTATATTCTATTAGATTCACACTATCTTTTGTTCTGTCTTTTTTGGTATCTGCTCCCAAAACTATTGTAATTATATCCATGTTATTTCTTTTGGTTTCCGTTACTAAGCATCGCCCCGCATTGTTTGTAAAGCCTGTTTTTACACCCACCACACCGTTTAGTACACCTAATAATTCGTTAGTGTTGTTTATTTGCCTTGACTGATTATTTATGTATATCGTTGTTGATTTTGTTCCAACTATTTTTGCAAAAGTCTCATTATCCATTGCATAATCTGTAAGTTTTGCAAGCTCTAACGCAGTAGTATAATGGTTTGCATCATCTAGTCCATGAGGTGTTACAAAATGTGTATTTGTAAGTCCAAGTTCAATGGCCTTCTCATTCATTAATTCCGCAAATCCTTTTACACTCCCACCAACATGTTCTGCTAATGCTACGGCAGCATCGTTTCCCGACCTTAGCATAAGTCCGTATAACAAATCTCTTACACTAGCCTTGTCTCCTCTTTTTAGTCCTAACCTTGAGCCACCTGTTCCACCTGCTTTTGCACTTACAGTTACTTTTTCATTTAAATCTGCTTTTTCTAATATGACTATTGTAGTCATTATCTTTGTTGTGGACGCCATGGCAGATTTAACATCTTCATTTTTTCCTATTATCATACTTTTTGAGATTCTATCGTAAACAATATATCTTCTAGAATTTGTTTTTGGTAATTCACTCACATTTGAGGCTGTAACTTCTATTGTATCTTCAAAATCGACCTCGTTATCCACATCATCTGCACAAACAGTGGAAAAATTAAGTAAAATTAGCAGAAAAATAAGTATACTATATAATATTTTTTTCATTATTGTCTCCCTTAGAATCACATAATTTAGAAAATTATAACTTTTATCTCATTATTAATAGATATTTATTTTCCTCAAATTTATTACTGCTTTTTACTTTCTACAAAAATAAAACACCCAAAATTGAAGCATTTCGTTGCCCATTTTTGGATATTATTAATTATATTTTTAGTTTTATGAAACTTTATATTTAACTGCTATTATGGTGTTTCTCCCACCCACCTCCCTAGCTCATTGTTTTTTCATTCATCTTCTCTACTTACTTAAATTCCAAGCATTATTCGTTTTCTCTCCTGTTAGGAGACTAGATGATAGAGAAACTACGGGGCGAAGACGATAGTTATTGTAGCTAGTGTTGCCGTACGAGCTGAACATGCTAACACCGTAAGTATTAGTGTTAGCAATGCGCAAACCGAAGTAAGCAATGTCTGAGTTAGTAATGACACAGCGCGAAGCCACCCAGTACCATGATGAATTGCCTAATACACTTCCTACATCTCCATAATTTATTGCATTTATTGTTATATCATAACGTGTTTGCGTTACTGTTAATGGATTTCCGGTTCCTGATGTGTTATCAGTTGTTGGCTCTGTTGTTGCTATTGCTTTACTCTCTTCATATGGGTCATTTCCTTTACTTATATCTGGTTGTGCTATTGTACTTGCATTTGCTTCTGCTACATTTACTCCTGCTCCCTTTTGTCCTGCATATAAGCTTGGATATTTTGTGTTACTTGTATATGTTTTTGTTGTTCCATATTTTGCTGTATCACTATTATATTTATATGCATTTCTTGCTGCTATTCCTGCTGCTGTTAAGTGCTTTTCCATGTCTAATAGATTTATACTACGTGCATTTACTCCTAGACTCTTATTACTATATTGTGCTTTACAGATTTCATTCATTAAGTATGGTCCATTGTTATATCCTAATAGATTACTAAAATATACATCTGTTCCTGTTGGATTCTCACTTATTAAATCTACTGTTCCGTTTGCTTCATCTATATTTAATATTCTCCACTTTAATCCTGTTGTTTGTGGTATTCCATCTGTTGGGTTGCTACTTTACCCACATGTTGCTGATGTTAATACATAATTCTCGGCTGTATCATATGTGTAATTTACGTAATCTCCTATTTTATATTTTGATAAGTCTACTTTTGGCTTTTCTCCTAATGCATTATTCATTTCTTCTGTTAATGCATTCATTCCTTTTAAGTCGTTTTGGCTTGCTTCTGCAGATTTTGTTTCTGCTTCTTTTGCTTTTGCTATTATTCCATTGTTTCCTAGCACCAAGTTTATACTTACTCCTGCAAGTATTAACAAAACAACTATGGTAACTACTAGAGCTATTAACGTTATTCCGCTTTTGTGTTTTGTTATTTTTTTCTCGTGTATTTTTCATATTTTTCTTACTTTCCTCTCTTTCTTTTTCTCTCATTTGTTGAGCTCCTTTCTTAGCTTTTCCATGTGCTTTTTCTGCACAAAAATATTATTTTTTTTATTATACTTTATTTGCTATGTATATTTCAACTATTTCTTTCATTTGTAAACTAAATGTAATTTTTCTATAGCTTGTCTTTTTTATTCGAAAAATATTTAAGTTTAAAAACATTAATTTTTTATTTTATTGATGTTTTCTAATTCTCTCCCACGCATCATTTTCTAAAGACCTTTCTGCTCTTTCTTCATGTTCTTCAGCACGCTCTGCAGATTGTTCCTCCGCCTGTTCTTCTCTAATTAATTCTACTTTGTCAGCATAACAATCAGCTTCTCTTTCTGCAAATTGTTTTTTGTATTCATCTGGTGCAATATTTAACGTTTCTGCTTCTTTTGCAAGAGTTGTGATCGTTCCGTCATGTAAAGTTATTTCTTGGTCCATATCAATTTCAACATCATTATTGGGGTTATCATCAACATTTCTTAACTTAGTTTCAGATGTTTCTCCAAGTTGATGTTCTGTTTTATCTATTGTTTCTTTTAATTCAGCATCGGTTGTTCTGCTGTCATTCATAAACTCCTGAACCTCTCTTGTAGTAGGCTTTTGTGTTGATGAATTCACAGTACTTCCTATATATTTATTTTCGTTTGGACTACGTCTTATATATGTAGTTTCAATTATTCCATATTGTCCAATAGTAACCGAAAAACCTTCTCTTTGATTAGGCATTGTAAACAATGCTGATGTTTGTTGTTCTTTTACTTGTGAACCGTCTCTATTTATAGAATATATCGATTTTCCAGTATTTACTCCTTGTCTTTCTTCCAAACCTTGAACTGGTTCCATCTTTCCATCTTGTGTCATTCCCCAGAACGAATAAAGCGAATTTCCACGCGTTTGACTATTTGCAGATACTACAAAAATTTTAGAATATTTCCCTGTAACATTTGCTATATCTTCAAAACTTTTCTGGTCTGTAATTCTTTCGTGCGGATTAATTTCAGAGCAAGATTTAATATCATCTTTAGTAATTCCTGACTGCCTTGCAATTTGTTCCATGCTTTCTACTTCATTTTCAGGTTCTTGTTCATTCTCTGCCTCTTGGAAATTCTCTTTTTTTGTCATTCCTTGCCCAGCTACTTCATTTTGTTTTGCATTTTCAAGCTCTTCTTTGCTTAATTTAAAATCTTCAACTTCTTGTTTTGAGTTTATATTTGGGAGTTTTTCACTTACCACTTGTATTTGTGGCAATTCATAATGTTTACCACTCATAGAATGCAAAAGTGCATATATTGAAGGGTTCAAAGACTTCATTTGCTCTAAGTATTCGTTAGAAAATTCTATATTTGAATTTTCATCTATCATCGCAATAGGAGTTCCATTTTGATATAACAAAATTCTATTTCCATAAAATTTTTCTGGCTCCTTTATGTTTACTGGATATATATCTTGCAGTCCATACATTATTGGGCTTTTTTCACTTTGCAGCACAATCTGTTTATAATATGATATTTCATCAACAGTATTTTTCTCTCCATCTTGGTATGCTTTATATAAAATTAGCATGTTTTCTTTTATAATATCTTTTTCAGATTTATTTGGTGTTTTATTTTCTTCCATAGAAATTTTCTCCTTTTTCCTTTATTGGCATAAGAACCATACACCATAGTCTAAAGTGCCATTTCATAACCTTATTATATATCAAAATTATAGTTATGTCATTACTTTAATGCATTTTTATATTTTAGTTAAGAATAAATCTGAAAATTTCCAGTCTTTACTCAATACTTTATACCTCTCTATAAAAATTAAAGCAACCAATTTATTAGATTGATTGCTTTTTATAAAAATTATCCATTCTTTAAATAATCTATGTTACCCATTGTTTCTGCAGCTTCAGCTTTTGCTCTTGCCTTATATTTTTTAGCAGTATCTGCATCAATTGGGCCATTTGTTCTTTCACTCATGTTTCTTTCAAGTTTGCTTGCCAAACGATTTTGTGCTTTGGCAATTTTCTCGTCGTTTTCGAAAGTTGAATCACTGTATTTGCTTGCTAATTGCATAGTTGCTACAGTTTTATTGTAGTTAGCTCCATGTCTTTCTGCATTTCCAACGCCTCTAGGATTCTTCTCATCAAGTTGTTTTTGTAACTTAACCGCCCTATCCAACATTTTAGCATCTGTAACACCTGAGTCATAAGACAATTCTGCTCTTTGTCTTAATTGTGCATCAAGTTCAGATTTCTTAATAGAAGGATTCTTTTCAATAAGTCTATTTCTATTTTCCTGGTTTGACATGTACGATCTTATATAATCGTTTCTTTTTCTTTCAGGGCCAGTTCCTCTAATTGCATCATCAAGGAATCTTCCCGCAGCATTGTTTCCAACAATTGTATTTCCAACAGCACTGTTTAATCTACCACCTGTTGCATAACCAGCTGTTAATCCTGCACCTAAACCTTTAAGTGTATCACTCATGTCTCCTCCAACAATACCAACTCCAAGTCCTAACGCACCCATTGTTGTCATCATAGCTGCTCTACCTGCAAGTTTAGCTCCAGTTTTACCAACACCCTTTGCAATACCAGACCAACCACCAGCACTTTGGACTCTGCTATTTATAGCTGAACCTAAGTTTCCTTTAGCACTATTTGCTTTTGCTCTAATTGCTGCAAATGGATTTTCTTCCGAATTATTGTTGTCTGCATTTTGATTTTGTTGTCCATTTTCAGGCATAGCAGGGTTTTCTCCAGACTGCATTTCTGGATTTTCCAGTCCATTGCCTTGTTGTTCATTGTCTGGTACTTCTCTAAATTGTACTCCATCAATTACACCATCATCACTCACATGTACGCCATTGCTATCTGTTTCTTCATTGTTTTCATTTCCCGTTGCATTAGCAGAAGCAGCTCCTGCTGCAGCTCCAATACCAGCTGCTGTAGCCGTTTGTGCAGCATTTTCTACTCCATTTTCCATAGCATCTCCAGCTAGTGTATCCATAGCATTTGGCTTATTAGGATTATCAAGTCTTATGCCTTTTTCTCCTTTAGGGCCATCTCCTCCGCCTTTCTTAGGTTGTGGCGGACCTTTTCTAAGCATATTAAACGCTTGTGAAGCAAGTGCTCCACCTGCAAACCCACCAAGTGTAGATTCTGTGTTTCCTTTTATTCCAAACATCTGCTTTACTATCTTTTCTGCAGGTACTATAAAAGCTAGCGCAACTATTGCATATAGCAAATTGTTTGCCGCAACAGATAATGCAGATGATACAAATACTGTGTACAAAAGCATATGCATTGGCTGTAATAAAGCATAAAACATGTATTCTTTAAACCAGTAATTAAATGCTTGTGCTTTTCCATCTCTTATCTTATCTAATGGGTATGTTAGAGCAACTAATGGTGCAATCATTGTAAAAAATGCAAGCATTAGTAATCTTTTTAAATACACAAATGCAAAATATACTGTGTAAACAGTTAAAGCAATATATAAGATCGAATATCCAATTTTTAAAGTACCACCTTGGTAATCCGCCTTCATTCTTGCCACGCCAGTAAAATTGCTAGAGAAGCATACCTCAGTTCCCGAATCTTTAAATGTAGTTGTACCGTCTGTTTCGGTTAAACGAATATTAACCTCCTTTATCCTTCCTTGATTTGTTCTATCTCCGGCTAGTACATCTGTTACGGTTTCACTCATAGTCATTGTAAATGCCATAATATAATGTAAGAAGAATATTAAACATAATGCAACTACCCAGTCTACAAAAAATTGTTTATATTTTGCCTTATCTCCTGCACTAGAACTTATAACAATTCTAATGCCAATATATAATAATGCTGATAAAAGCCCTACTATAGCTATATTTCTCAAAGCCACATACCATGTTGCAACAGTATCTCTCAATTGTTCCACAATTGATTTTTCACTTCCACCAAGTTCCTGATTATGGTCTCCTTCAGTTTTAAAAAAGTTAGCATCAAGAGCCGATACATTCCCAGCAAAAATTTCCGCAGGTGTAAGTTTTATATTCGGGATTCCATATTTCCCTGTTGCAGTTTCAATATATTCTTCTGCAATATCAACTTGTGGTACTCCAGATACCGGCTTATTTTCATTCAATACCTGTATCATTTTTGAATGTTCGAATACGCCTGAATTTAAGAAAACATCCGATTTATCTCCTATTATATTACGTTGCAATAGATAATTTACCCCATCTCCTATTCCTTGAATAAGAGCAGCAATTGGGCTTAACAGAAGTCCTCCAATTCCGTCCTTAGTTGAACCTTCCAAGTCCGAATTAACCCCATAATTATATGATGTATCTACACTCGCATACCCATCATCATCTACTTGTATGTTATATTTTGTTTTTTCTTCTTCAGTAGGTTTGATCTTAACGTCACTTATTGTATAAGCTGTGTTATCATACGTTTCTTTATTTACATATAAAGTTTTCTCATCGTTTGCATGATTTTTCAACATTTCAATAGCTTGCTCCGCAGTTATATTCCATGCACTGCATAATTTCTTTACTGCTGGACTAGTATCCTTGTTATATAAATCTTGCTTTGTATCAGTTCCACCAATTGATAAATCCTGATACTCCTTAATCGACATCCAGCTCTCAACTGCCCAAACTTTCCCACTCATAATAAAGTTGCACATTATCATTATTATAATAATTGCCATAATCTTTTGTATTGACTTTTTGTTTATTATCTTATGCATTACTTCCTCCCTCTATTATGATTTTCTTTGATTATTTTCCATCATCTTGTTTAAGTTTGTTTCAACAAACTCAAACTCTTTTGCAGTTGGTGTTATTTGCAATATTGCAGTATCTCCTCCAACTTTCAATAATCCTTCTCCTTTGTTGCAGGTTACTAGAAATCCTGCTTCACCTTCGCTAAGTTTAAATACTTCTTTTAGGTATTGAATTTCAGATTTATCTTGTGCTAGTAATAGCTTTGTGTCTGATGATGTTAAAACTGCTTGTACTTCTGGTTTCTCGTAGAAATCTTGGAATCTCTGAGAAATTATTGCAAGCGATACGTTTCTTTTTCTCGCACGTCTAGCCATTGTGTTTAAGAAGTCTACAGCTTCTGGGTATGGCAATAACATCCATGCCTCATCAACTAGAACTCTCTTCTTAGCAGCTTTTCTTCTATCTTCACTGTTTTTCTTAACGTATTTTTCCCATATCCAAGAAAGTAATATTTGTTGTGCAAGTGGTCTTGCAAATCTTTCTTCTAGTTGTGATATGTCTAGGTTTATAAATAATGTGCCATCTAATAAGTCAAATGTTGATTGTCCATCAAAGTATGCCATTTGACCATCATATTCTCTTATGTATTGTTTCATAACTTTTAACAAATAACTGTAGTGAAATCTGTAATCTTGGTTTGTATTGCTTTCTGCATTTCTTTGTAAACGCTTATACCATGACCCAATTGTTGGCATTTTCTTTCTTGCTCTTCCTAATATGTCTCCGTTGCCTCTTCCAGCTGCTTCATATAAGCTCATTGGGTCACTTGTTATTCCATATGCTGCATACTCTTGTGCAACAGATTCCGCAATTATCTGCTTTGTTACCTCATTAATATCTTGGCTTCTTGTACTACCTCTTGCCATTGTAAGTAGCGCTTGTGTAACGTCCTCTACTTTGTTTTCTACGTTTAATACAGCTCTTTCTCTTCCTGTTATTTCATCTTTTACAACTTCGGTTTCTATATCAAAAACATTTATAACTGTTTTTGAGTTAGGGCTTAGTACAACGTTTATTCCGCCTAAACTTTCTGCAACTATGCTATACTCACCTTCGGCATCTAGTGCTAAGCTTTGTATTCCCATAAGTACTGCAGACCTTGATATTAAAGTCTTCATTGTTACAGATTTACCGGCACCAGACTTAGCAAATATAACCATGTTATAGTTTGTAAGTGAGCTATGGAAGTTATCAAATAATATTGGTACGCCAGTTTGTTTATTAAATCCAAGTGGAATACCTGTTGAGTGTCCAACCTCTGATGTAGTAAATGGGAATACTGTTCCCATAGATCTACGGTCAAATGTATGAGTTTTTCTTATTTTATCTTCTGCCAAAGGTAAATTGCTTTGGAAAGCCTCTTCTTGCATTGCCCATGCACTTTTTATTCCAACCAAAGATTTTGACATTTCTGTTGCTAATAGTTTAGTAAGCTTGTCTAAATCTTCCAAACTATATGCAAACAGTGTAGACACAACAGATGCTTCATAAAGTTTATTAAATCCTGCTGCAATCTCATCTCTTAAGCTTTCTGCCTCATATCTTTTTTGAGCTAAGTTGCTCTCTCTATTGATATTTCCTCTATCTGCTGCAACAATTCTTTCTGTTTCTAGCTCATTTATCGTTCTATTCAACTCGTTTTGAGACCTAGATTCTTGAATTGGTGTTATATATATTGATGTATTTATGTCTCCAAACATATACATATCTCTAAATAATTCTGGAAATGTACACATTCTTGGTAATGCAGAAACGAAGAAGCTTCTAGCATATCTTTTTACATTTGATATAATCTCTAAGTGGTCAATATTACTTGCGTCTATTCCAGAAGGTGCAATTAATTCTTTTATTGTTTTCTTGTGCAATATTGGAATTTGCTCATCACTCGTATAATCATTTCTTTGAAATTGCAAATCATTATTAGTAGCTTTACGTTTTTTATTGAACATTAGCTTTCTTCTCCTTCCTTACTTTTTCTTTTGCTTTCTCTGCAACGTCTTTTCCAAGCATTGCTTCGTTTTCTTGAATTATAAGTTGTGCTAAGTTATTTATTATGTCATCTTCTGTTTCAACTTTTCTTTGATATTCTTTCTCTTTTTCTGTTTGAACTTGTGCAATTTTATCACTTGCCAAATTAACTGCAGCATCTTCTATTTGCTTGTCTAACATTTCCATTTTCTTATCCATGTAATCTGGCGCTGTTGAATATAACTCGTTGTATCCAGCTTTAATTGCCTTGTCAACACCATAAACTTCGGCATCTTCTCTGTTATATGCAAAATATAGTAAATCTGCAAGTTCTGTTGATGAAAGTACTTTTCCCATAACACCTGATACTGACAAAGTTCTTATTATAGCCTGTGCTCTTGTGTATAATTCCGAGAAAGCCATCTCTCTAACTTCATCTTTGTCAAAATCATTTTGTCCAAGTTCTTCTGAATAATATGGAATTACTATATAATATTTTTTGTTTAATATATTTCTATTTAAACTCATCTTTTCTGTGTTGTATATAATGTCTTTACCATATTCGTATAAGTTTTTGTCTTTTGTAAACTCATATAAAGCTTGTTTTTTCTGTTCTGCTGTGGCATTTGGTGATGCCATTATATTTTGATATCTCATCTTTTGTCTACTATATTCTTGTTCTATTTTATCAACTTCTGCTTTATAAGTTTGGATGCTACTCTCCAAGTTAATTTTTCTTGTTTGCGTATATATTTGAACTGGATGTGATAAGGTGTTTAAAAATTGTATAAATCCTTCTTCAACTCCAACTTTTTCTGCTTGTGACATTAAGTCGTAGTTAATACCTTGGCATTCAACAACCATTACATATCTTGCACCTTTTTTCTGTATAATCATGTTATCTTCAATTTTATCGAATTCCATGAAGTCGAAAACTGAACCAACATTAAAAGTTTTTGATGAAGATTTTTTTACTGGTTTAGACTCTGCTACTGCACTGTCTTCTTTCTCCTTTTGTTTTTCTTTTACTTTCATGTTTAAATATATAAAAATAAGTGCTACTGCCAAAGCAAACATTATTGCAAGCATTACATATAATATAATCGTTAGAAATGATGTATTATCTGTCATTTGTATTTTCCTCCTTATCATCATAGATGTAAATTTTGTTTCTCTTTTGTTTAAATTTTATTGCTCTTTTTATTACATCGTCCACGTTTTCGCCACCCACAACTTTAGTTGCCTTTAATATACCTATGTTTGGTACTTTTAACATTCCTATTGAATACCCAATTAATGCACATAATACAACCATAGCAATTCCAACAACGGTTAGACTCATTAGCTTAAATATTAAATAAAATATTAATCCAACGCCAACTCCTACTACACTATATATTAAGCTTTTTGTTGTAAAAATGAATAGAATCCTACCTTCTCCTTTTACATTTCTAGGCACATTATATGTTCCCATAGACTTCCTCCGTTTTAACATAATATTATATATTAAATTATAGCACATATTGTAACAAAATGTAACCTAAAAACAAAAAAAAGTGCATTTACATGCACTTTTAATTTTATTGTAATACTTATGTAACACTTATGAAATATTATTTTGTTGATACTGAAGTTGATAATGAGTAAATAACTCTTACTAATGATGTACCAGCAAAAATAAGAACTGCACCAACTATATATGGTATCATTGTTTTCTTGTATTCTGCTTTTTCTGAAGCACTACCCATCATATATTTAATACCAATAACTAATAATACAATTACTGCTATAACAATACCAACAACTTGAATTATTGTAACAATGTTATTACCAACTTTAGTTAAGTCATTAGTTTGAACATTACCATTTCCATTTAATCCATTTAGAACTGTATTTGGATCAACTGCTAGTACAGTTCCTGCTATAGATGTAACTAACATTATTGCTAATAATAGTGTTGATATTACCTTTATAGATTTTTTCATGTTTATTCCTCCTTATTTTTCTATTTTATTAAAGCTTACTTTCGTAAGAATATTAATAACTATTTTATTATTCAAGTGGTTCTAATAATTGAAGCAGCAATTTCCAAATTCCAAATGCTCCAAATATTATAACGCATCCAACTAGATAAACTATTAGATTTTTCTTTACATCTGCCTTTTCGCCTAGGCTTCCTGTTATAAATTGTATTCCTAATACAATTCCCCATATGAATGCTACTGCAATTCCTATTACTAATAAAACATTATATAATGTATTTGATCCTTCTTTGAGAGCGTCATTGTTTATAACATTTCCTCCGTTTTCGCCATTGTTTACAAAGCCTTCTGCTCTATTCATAATATCTTGTAATGGTCCTGCATATGCATTAGGTATGAATAAATTAAATAATATAATAAATATTACCATAATATTTATTAATAGCTTTTTATATTTCTTCATATTTTAACTCCTATATTACCTATTATACTACATGTTTAGCAGTTTTTCAACTGTTTTTTATTATTCACCTATTGCTTGCGATGTTAAATCGTTTACTATACGTATAATAGTTCCTACAGCTACAATAAGTACTGTTCCAATCAAGAATGGAATCATAGATTTTTTGTAGTCTGCTTTTTCTTCGACACTTCCAGTCATATATTTAATTCCAAGCAATCCAATTACAATTATTGATAATATAACTCCTATAGTTTGTATTGTTGTTGCAATTATTCCCACCATATTTGTAAACTTTTCTGGTACTTCTTCAGTGCTATTATTAGGATTATAATCATTTGGATCAATTATATCAGCATATGATATTGTCGCCATAAATGACGATACAGTAATTATAATTAACATTATTATACTAAAAATTTTTACTTTTCTCTTCATTTTCTTTCCTTTTTTCTGGATTTTCTTATTCAATTATATAGAATAAAAATATTTTAGTCAACTATTTTTTGTTAATATTTCATAATATTGTGCAATTAATTCATCTAATTCAATACTCAACTGATAAATTATGCTATAATCTTCTCCATTTATTATGCTTTCATTAAGTTTCTCTCTTAATTTACAAATTTTATCATTTAGCATTTGTTTTTCTCCTTTTTCTCCACACATTTTTCCTTTATTTCAAAATACCACATATATAGTCTAGAGTCAAGGATTTTCAATGGTTTACGCCGTTTTTCGTGTTGCATTTTTCCACTTATTTTTTTAATATTTTTCCTTTTATAATGTTATTTTTTATATTCTATTATTATACATCAGAAAGCAATAAAATTTGACAAATAAATTCGACTTCATATTTTATAATATAACAGCTAATTATTCTAAAAAAGGGCAAACATCTTCTTTTCAAAATATCAATATGTTGTCCTTGGTTTGAGCTCCTAACGGACTCCTCAACAAGCAAACTTCCAATTGAATTTTGAAAAAAAGATGTTTTGATTTCTTAATATATTAAAACTTAATTTTTTCCTTTTATCACAGACATAATCATTTTGTCTTCTGTGAATATTTCTTTTAATACTTGTTTTGCATATTCTGCGTCTATTTCTTCGAATTTATCCATGTATTCGAAGCTGTTTATTCCTTTTACATAATCTGATGTGAACATTCTGCCGATGTCTGCTACATTGTTGTATTCTACAGCATAGTCACCGTATATTTTCTTTTTTATTCTTTCGAATTCTCGCACATTAATATTGTTGTTTCTCATTTCTTGTATTTTTTCTGCAATTTTTTCATACACTTTTTGTGGATTTTTTGACTGGCCTCCGATTAGTACATGTGAATATTCATTTCCAAATTCATATTCTAAATCTGGCTGAGATAATAAATAGCCTTCTTTATATAGCTCATTGTATAAATTAGAGCTTTTTCCTATTAGCATGTTTAGTATTATTTCGATTGCGATGTGTCTTTTTACAACTTCATTATATTTATCTTTAATATTGTCTTTGAAACCTATCATGAATAATGGCAAGCTTACTTCCATTTCTTTTTCTGCATATTTTTTATTTATTTCTAGCTTTTCTTCTGGATATATTCTTGTTATTTCTCCACGTGCTTCGTTGTCTTTTAAACGTTTCTTTATCTCTGCAAGAATTGCTTCTGGTTCAAAATCTCCAACAACGGTCAATACCATGTTACTTGGATGATAGAATGTGTTATAACATTTATACAACATCTCCGGATTTATTCCAGATATAGTCTCAACAGTTCCTGCTGTATCTACTTTGATTGGATTTTTCTCGTACAAACAATCCATAGCATTTATATATAACTGCCAGCCTGGATCATCATCATACATTCCTATTTCTTGTCCAATTATGCCTTTTTCCTTTTCAACATTTTGGTCTGTGAAATATGGATTTTGCACATAATCCATTAGCTCGTCTAAGCCCTCATAAAAATGGTCTGTACACTCAAATAAATATGCTGTGTGGTCATTTGTTGTATATGCGTTTGCATCTAATCCAAGAGCCATTAATACATATAAACTGTCTACTCCATTTTTTTGTTCGAACATTTTGTGTTCTAAGAAATGTGCAACTCCATCTGGAATTACTACTTTCTCTCCTGTTGTGCTATCTATAAATGTATTGTCTATTGAACCAAATTTTGTGGCCCAAATAATATATTTTTTTTGAATTTCTTTTTTAGGAATTATTATAACTTGCAAGCCATTTTCTAGCTTTTCCATATAGCATTTTTCTTTAATATTTTTGTTTTCTATTTCTCTCATAAACTTTTCCTTCCTGTTTTTTCTATTTACTCAAAAAATATATAGTGTTAATAGTAACATTTTGTGCAACTTTAACTATCTGCTCTTTTGTAACGTTTTCTATTTTGCTGATATATGTTGCAATGTCGGCATTTTCTTGCTCCATTTCTTTTCCGAAATAATAAGAAATTGTCGAATCTTGTTCATCTTCCATAGATCTGAAACTTGCAACTATAAGCTGTTTTGCATTCTTCATATCGGTCTCATCGAAATTACCTCGTTTCATGTCATCTATTTGTTTCTCGATTATTTCAAGAGCTTTTTCATAGTTTTTCTGTTCTATTCCACTTCTTATTACTATGCTGTTTTTGTTTTTAATATATAATGAACCTGCACTATATGCTAAGCTTGCTTTTTCTCTTACATTTTGGAACAATTTTGAATTTGCTCCACCACCTAAAATGGCATTATAAACAGATGCTACCACTTTATCTTCTGGATCAAGTTTTGTAACATCTAGTCCTATTACAAGTTTTCCTTGAGAAACGTCCATTGTTTCTCTTACAACCTTTTCTGCCACTGGTTCTTTTACTTCATTTTCTACATATACATCAATATTTCTTGGCTGAACATTTTTCTCATTTATTTGTTTCTTGATTATTTCGTCCACATTGTTTTTTCCTTCTGAGAAATTTCCAGACACAAAAATATCTATTTTACTGTTTTTTAACATTTCTAAATATGCATTGTATAATTCTTTATTTGTAATCTTGTCCAAATCTTCCTCATAACCATACGTAAACAAACCATATGGCTCGTCTTTATACATTTCTTCTATACATCTAGAATATGCATATGCACCTTTATTATCTTTTCTACTTCTGATTATTTGTCTTAGATTCTCTTTCTCACTATTAAAATATTCTTCATTAAACATTCCATTTTCAGTAAGCGGACTAAATACTATGTCAAATAGCATTTGAGTACTTTGTTCTAAAACATTTTCTTTTTCATACAAAAATTCGTCATTTAAAGATTCCATATAAAATTTGAATACACTATCATTGCATAGTTTATCTATTCCACAGTTAAAATCTGCACCATATAACTCTTCTAATTTTATATTTATATCTTCTTGTGTCTTTAATTTGTTTGTCCCTCTTCTAAGAATAGCAAGCATTAGTGCATTCTCTGTAACATGCTTTCTATCAAGTTTTGAAGTAAGATATATTGCCAATAAATTTGTTTTATATTTTTTTGTATCTATTTTATGAAGCTTTACGCCTTCCATTAATTCTGTGGTAGTAATCGACATATTATAAATTCCTTTCCATATTCATTTTACTAAAAGTCTATGCTAACAAACTTTTTACTACTTCGTTTATTCTTTTTCCATCAGCTTGAGCACCTATTGTAGCCTTTGCTTCTTTCATTACAGGTCCCATGTCTTTCATAGATGTTGCGTTTAATTTCTCTATTACCTTCTTAACTTCTGCAACTAATTCTTCGTCAGTTAATTGTTTTGGTAAATATTCTTCTAGAGCTTTTATTTCTTCGTTTGCCTTTTCTATTAAATCTTCTCTATTTGCTTGCTCGTATTCTGCAATTGCATCTTTTCTTGTTTTTACTTCTTTAGCAACAATTCCTAATATTTGCTCGTCACTAACTTCTATTCCCTTGTCTTTTTCAATTTGTAATATTGCTGTTCTAACCATTTGAACTGCGTTCTTCTTGTTTACATTTTTTGTTTTCATAGCATCTTTTAAATCTTCTAATAATTTTTCTTTTAACATTTTATCCAACTCCTTTATATTTTATTTAATTTTAAATACAAAAGCGCTTCCAAAATATTACATATATTTTGAAAACGCCTCTTTTCTCTTATTAATAATTAAAATTTTCTTTTTCTAGCTGCCTCTGACTTTTTCTTTCTCTTTACACTAGGTTTTTCATAATGTTCTCTTTTGCGTACCTCTTGTAATACTCCATTTCTGGCACATTGTCTCTTAAATCTTTTTAAGGCATCTTCTATATTTCCATTATTTACTTTAACTTCTGACATTGATATTCCCCTCCTTCCGGTGCGCTGTAGCATTCGTATGGGATTTTATATGTTCTAATTTTCTTAGCACATAAATCTTTACATGCCTATTATTATAAACTACTTGCTTCATTTTTGTCAATAGGAGTTGACGTTTTTTTGGTTAAATGTAGCAGAAATTTTATTTTTGGTAGTTATCTTGGTATAAACGGCTCCTATAAGTAATTAAATCTTTCTTAGCCAATCTTCCAACTATAAAACTCATTGGAATTTTTTCTGTTTGAGATATTTTTTCTAATTTATTTTTCTCTATCTTTCCATTAATAATTTCGTTCCAAACATTTTCCGGAATCATTACTTCTAATGCAAATTTATCTGCTTTCTCTTCTTTTTTCTCATTTCCGTCTATAATAATTTTGTTTTTTCCTTCATTATAATCTGATTTACAATGTCCTAATTCATGGAATAGTTCGAAGAAAAATGAATCCTTGCCCGCATAATTATCCGTAACATACACCGCTGGTTGTTTTCCTTTAACTTTAAAACACCCTCTTATTTTTGTTCCTGGGAGAGCCTTTTCACACACAAAATATATTCCATATTTATTTAATAATTCTTTTATTTCCTCTAATTCAAATCCTTCTTTATATGCTAATTCTTTCAAGTCTTTTATTAGAAACATTAGATTATAGCTATTGTATTCGTTCACATCTTGCTCTTTTATTATTTCATCACAACGGGCAATCCATAATGCAATCTTATTAAAATCATTTCCTGATTTTTTAAATAATACTTGTTCTTCCAATTTTGGTACTACTTCAAAATCTTTTATCTTTAAAAAATCTAATAAGTCTATACATATTTGTAATTCATCTGTCTCGTCCTTAAATTTTATCCATTCTCTTTTTTTTAGTTCATTAATATAATATTTTTTGATTATTTCTTCTTTAATATGTTGTAAGTCTCCATATTCTTTTAGAATATTTTCTTTGAGTATGCGTGAATTTTCTACACTTATAATGAAACTTGATTTTATTGCAGTCAATCTTTCTATGTTTGCAGCCATTTCTAAAGTTATATTTGTTTTTCCATTTAATATTTCGTTCATATGTTTTTGTGTAATTCCCATTCTCATTGCAAATTCTGTTTGTGATATATTGCTATATTCTAAGTAGTCTTTTAAATATTTTCCAAAATAAATCATCTTAACCTCACCTACCCTTCACCATAATGTTTTTCATCAATCTCAATTAATTCTACTTCAATAATTTCTTCTAACTTATATGGATATTCCCCAATTGGTTTAATATGCATCCTTATTTTAGCATTTATTTTTGCAGTATATATTTCTTTTAAGTTGCCATCTTTCTTCTCAATATTATATACTCTTGACAAAGGATTTATCATTAATTCTTTCATATTATTGCTTTGTATAATTAGCTCTTCTATTGCTTCAATCGTCTCTTCTTCTTTTTTCTTGTGTTTATTTTTTATTTTCTTTTGTAAGTCTTTTATGTATGTCTTTGTTTTAACAATCTGCAATAAAAGCTCACTCCTTTGTTTTTAACGTATTATAACATATTGGGTAATAATATGCAATATTTTTTTATTGTTAATGTAGACATTCTGCCAATTTATATGTTATACTTTGTTTGTTATTGTTAAATGAAAGAAGGAGCATTATGAGAGCACCATATCAAACATTAACCATTCTATATAAAAAAGAAAATAAACAAATCAAATTCGCAATATTTTATAGAAATTCTCATCCCATTTGGCAATTTGTGTCTGGTGGAGGTGAAGATACTGAAACACCAATCGAAACAGTGGTAAGGGAAATAAAGGAAGAAACGTCTCTAATTATTGATAAAAACGAAATTAGCCAATTAGATTCAAGGACAACCATTCCTGTTTTAAATATAACCGGAAAATATACTTGGGGAGATAGTGTATTTGTTGTTCCAGAATACACGTTTGCAGTAGAGTTAAAAAAATATGATATTAAACTCTCAAATGAACATAAAGAATACAAATGGGTAGAATATAATGAAGCAATGGAAAAACTAAGATATGATAGTAATAAAACGGCTTTATGGGAATTAAATCAAAGACTTATAAAAAATAAAAATGGAAAGAGGTTATAAAAATTTCTTTCCATTTTTATTCATTTATATTCCTTTGCTTTTTTCTCTTTCTTCTATGAAGTCTTCTATTACTAATTTAATTACTGTTGCTACTGGTACTGCTAAGAACATACCAATTACTCCGAAGTACGCTCCTCCAAGTGTTACCGCAAATATTACAAGTAATTGGCTAATTTCTAGTGAGTCTCCTACTATTTTAGGGTTTATTATGTTTGCATCTATTTGCTGTAGTATTACTACAACTACTGTCATTAATAAGGCTTTTCCAATTCCGCCTGTTAATACTGTAATTAGTATTGCAATTACAACTGCTACTATCGCTCCAAAGTATGGTATTAGGTTAAATAGTCCTATCATAAAGCCTAATAGTACTGCATATTTTACTTGTAGTATTGATAATGCAACCGATACTAATACTCCTACTAATATTGCATCTAGTACCTGGCTTGTTAGGAATTTAAAAAATACACTGTTTGATTTCATGAAATATTTTTTTATTTTTTCATATGCATTTTTTGAAGCAACTGCTTTTGTAAATTTAGATAAGAATCTTATTATTGCGTTTCTCTGTGCTAATATGTATACAGAAACTATTACTGCGATGAATGCATCTAGTATTGTTTCCATAGCACTTATGACGCTTTTAATATATTGCTGAATTCTTTCCATATTGAATAATGCTGTAAAATCAATATTTTTTATGTTATTTATTATTTCAGTGGCTTTTTCGCTTCTTAGTATGTTGTCTTCTGGAAGTTCATTTATTTTTTCTGTAACGCTGTTGTAATAGCCCGGTAGGTTTGTAAATAAGTCTGACAAACTTTGTACTACAATTGGAATTATTACGTTTAAAATTATTACAATTACTATAAGTGCAATTATGTATGTTGTTAATATACTTAATCCTCTTGCATGTTTGTTTACGAAGCTTTTTTTCTTTGATTTTTTAAATAATGTTTCTATGCTTCTACATGGCATGTATAATATATATGCTATTAATAATCCTATACAAAATGGCATTATTGCTCCAAGTATATTTCCTATTATTTGAGCCACTCCTGCTAAATTTCCTAATATGTTATAGGCTGCTATTATTGCTACTGCAAGTGAAAACCAGAATAACCATAGCTTTATATCGTTCTTTTCTTTTTTCATATTGATGTACCCTTTCTTAACTTTATTATAGTTCTATATCTAGCTCAACCGGACAATGGTCGCTTCCAAATACTTCTGTATGTATTTTGCTGTCTTGTATTTTTTCTTTTATTGAAGCTGATGTGATAAAATAGTCTATTCTCCAGCCTGCATTATTTTCTCTGGCATGGAACATGTATGACCACCATGAATAAACTCCTGCTTTGTCTGGATACAAATATCTAAATGAATCCACAAAACCTGCATTTAAAAGATTTGTCATCTGCCCTCTTTCTTCATCTGTAAATCCCGCATTATGTCTATTGGACGTTGGATTTTTTAAATCTATTTCGTTATGTGCAACATTCAAATCTCCACATAAAATTACTGGTTTTTTTGTGTTTAATTCTTTTAAATATTCTCTAAAATCATTTTCCCATTTCATTCTATATTCTAATCTTGTGAGCTCTCTTTGTGAATTTGGAGTATAACAATTTACAAGATAAAATTTTTCAAATTCTAATGTTATCACACGTCCTTCTTGGTCATGTTCTTCTATATTAATTCCGTAAGTTACTTTTTTAGGCTTTATTTTAGAGAATACTGCTGTACCAGAATAACCTTTTTTCACAGCGCTATTCCAATATGCGAAATATCCATCTGGCTTATAATCAATTTGACCTTCTTGTAATTTTGTTTCTTGAATACAAAATATATCCGCATCTATGCTTTCAAAAAAGTCGTTAAACCCTTTATTCATAACTGCTCTTAATCCATTTACGTTCCAAGATATTAACTTCATGTTCTATCCTCCTCAAAACTCAAAGTTGGAAAAAAATTAAATTTTGACGAAGAAAACGAAATCTAAAAGGCAAGGACGTATACTTTGTATATGTAACCACGTTTTAGACAAGATTTAACGTAGACAAAATTCTAATTATTTTTCAACTAGCTACATTTTACTATATGTAAGTTCAAATAGCAAGCCGAATACAATAATTGCGCTTAAAATAAGTTTTCTTATCCTAAGCGCAATTGATTATTTTGCATTGAAATATACGTTTCCGCCAATGTACTCACCTGAAGCATATCCTGCTGATCTAAATGATAAGTAATTGTGGTTTCTTTTTCCTTTTAATGCGTCTGTAACTGCTTGTGCAACTACAGATGAATAGTTACCGTTTAATCTCCTTTTCCAATAACTATCTATTGAATAACAGAACTGTCCCGGAGCCTTGTATTGGCTTAATGGATCTGAACCATTTTTTGCCCATCTTGAGCTCTCTGCTCTGTTACATGCTGTTGTTATAACAGCTAAAGCACCCTGGTAGCTTGAGCTACATTCTTGTGCTGTTATGGCACATAATAAGTCGAATTCCTCACTTGAATATGTCCATACACCATTACTATAAGAAACTGATGAGCTTCTTGTGCTTCTGTTTGTTATAGTTTTTCTAATTTCTATAATTTTGTCAACTGGTTCTTCTATTATGTTAGAAGAAATTTCTGTTCTTTCAATTTCAACATCATTTTGATATTTTACTTTGTAAGTTACTTCTTTTAATCCGTCTTTACCTTTTTGTACAACGGTTTCTCTTTTATTTGAGTCATTGTTTGAAACATCTTTTGTAATTGTTTCGTATGGAATTGTTACTTGTACTGTTTCTAATTTTTCTACGATTGAATCGTAAGTTTTTAATAAAGTTTCTACTGTAACATTCTCTGATGTTTCTGCATTTTCAGCAACTTCAACTGTTTGTTGTTCATCTTTAGATATTTTTATTGTTTTATTGTCTGATAATTCGCTATCTTCATTTGGTATAACGCTTTCCTCTGGTAATAATATTATGTGGTTTTCATCTAATATTTCTGATACCTTTGTTTTAGATGTTGTTACATTCATTATATAACCATTTGAAAGAATTATTTTAACGTTGTAAAGTTTAGCATTTGACGCCATAACTCCAACGCCCATTACGAATAGTAGTATTAAGCAAATACCAATTATTTTTCGTATTGGATTTTCTGCTTTTTTTGCTTTCTTCATATATTTTTAGTTCCTCCTTTTGAAACAACGTCTTTATTATACCATTTTTTTCTTAACATGTCAAATTTGGCGCTATCCGTGCTATTCTTACAGGCTCAACCATTGGAAATTTTGTCCAATTTTACCAGATTGTCCTATTATATAATATGACTGACTTTGAAAAAATATTACTACTTTTTTGATATTTTTTTGTTGTAAACATATTTTATATATGATATAGTATAATCAAATTTATTATAGGAGGTAATCACTATGGTAGCACTAATTATAATTGTTGTTTTGGTTGCTATTGTTATTGCATTAATTGTTATGCGCAACAATTTAGTGGTAGCAAGACAAAGAGTTAAAAATGCTTGGAGCCAGATTGATGTACAACTTCAAAGAAGATTTGATTTAATCCCAAATCTTGTTGAAACAGTAAAAGGCTACATGGCACACGAATCTGATGTTTTAGAAAAAGTTACAAGCTTACGTTCTTCATGGACAAATGCTAAAACAGTTGAAGATAAAGCAAGTATTGATAGTTCTCTTTCAAGTACATTAAAAACAATTATGGCTCTTTCTGAAAATTATCCAGATTTGAAAGCCAATACAAATTTCATGAATTTGCAAGATGAATTATCTAAAACAGAAGATAAACTTTCTTATTCAAGACAATTTTACAATGATACTGTTACAAAATATAACACACAATTAGAAGTTTTCCCTTCAAATATTGCTGCTGGCTTATTTGGATTTAAACCTGAAGCTTTATTCGAAGTAGACAATGCAGAAGCTCGTAAAAATGTAAAAGTAGATTTTGGAAAATAATACTAATATAAAAACACCTTATTGAATTTATTTATCAATAAGGTATTTTTATTGTATTAGTCTTCAATACTATATAATGTTTGTGCATTTCTATACGTTGCTTCTGCAACTTCTTCTAATGTAAGTCCTTTTAATTCTGCAATTTTTTGTGCTGTATATTTTACATTTCTAGAATCATTTCTAGTGCCTCTTACTGGCTCTGGTGCTAAATATGGGCTATCTGTTTCTATTAACATTCTGTCAATCGGTATCATGTCTATTATTTCTGGTGCATTTTTTGAATTTTTAAATGTTACAGGTCCGGCTATTGATATATAAAAACCCAGTTTTAAGGCTTCTTTTACTAGTTCTCTATTAAATGGGCAACAATGGAATACACCTTTTTTATTTACTGGATTTTGTTTTAGTATTTCTAGGGTATCCATTACAGCTTCTCTAGTATGAATTGCTATTGGCAAATTCATCTCATTTGCAAGTTTTATTTGTTCTATGAATGCATACTTTTGAATTTCTTTATTTCCTTTATTCCAGTAATAATCTAGACCAATTTCACCAATTCCAACTAGCTTGTCTTTTTCTTTCTTTCCTCTCTTATACTCTATTATTAGTTTTTTTAACTCATCTATATCTTTTTGCGTTTCTTCGATACTTTCTTTAACATCATTTGGAGAAATTCCAGATGTTGTATAAATATAATCGTATTTTTCAGCAAGTTCTATCCCCTTTTTAGAAGATTCTAGACTATACCCTGCACTAATAAATTTTGTAATGTCTGCACTATAAATTTTTTCGATTATTTCTTCTCTATCTTCATTAAATTTCTCATCATTATAATGAGCATGTGAATCAAAAAACTCCACTTTTAATCTTCCTTCCACTCAAAACTTGCTAAAATAATTAAATTCTATCAAAATAGGCATTATTTACAAAGCATGGACACAAATCTTTTATGTTTTTCAACATTGTAGACACACCTAACTCTAGCCAAATTTATAATTATTTTTCAGCATTCTCATTAAAACAGAATATTTACAGTTGCAACCGCATATTTTTCTAAATGTGATATGCTCACATCTATACTTTCTATTTTTGCAAGTTCTTTTTCAACCTCTTTTGTTAGTGAAATAAATTTCACACTTGGTCTTCCATTTTCATCATTTGTAGTCTCTATGTTTTTCCATGATATAGAATATTTATCTTTTATAAGTGTTGATACAGCCTTGAAGGCAGCCTCTTTTACGGCAAACCTTGCAGCATAACTTTGATATTTGTTTTTTTTCTTGCTTTCACAGTATTGTATTTCGTTTTCTGTATAAACCCTATCCAGAAAATTATCTCCCATTTCGTCTATAGAACTTTTTATTCTTTCAACTTCAATTATATCTATTCCAGATTTTATCTGCATGTTTATTTTTCTCCTTTTCATAGAGTGCTATTTTACTTGAAAAAAGTTAAACATTGTCAAGTAAATTTAGTGGACTTTCATATATATTATATAATCATTATGAATGAAATTTAAAATAGCCACAATTGTGATTTTTCATTTTTAAAATATTTTAAAAATACTAATTATATTCATAATTAGCAATATTGCAAGTATTGCTACAATTATTTTATTTGTGCTAGCTGTTTTCTCTATGTTTAAGTTTTTATATAATAAATCGTATTTGTTTTTTACTTGCTTAAAAATTGCATCCATTTTTAGTGTTTTTGTCCATTCATTTTGTAACAAACTGCCCAAATTGTCATTTGTAATTTCTTCTATCCATGTTGTTTGTGCAAATTTTATGAATTCTTCTTTTGCACTTTTCGATTTTTTCTCAAAATCATAGTTTAATTTTTTCAAGCTTATTTTTTTGTACAAATTATATATATACTGATATAAATATTGTCTTTCGAATTCACTTTGTCTTTTAGTACAATTTTCTAAATTTATATCTGATGTTAACAAAACCGTTCCAACATTACTACAGCCATAGATTTCGTTTTTAGATTTTTCTACAATTCCAACTTTATTAGCAAGGCTTTCATTACAACTATCAACTATATAGTCCGCCTTTTCGACATTTACAAATTTATAAAATTCCTTTTGTAATAATTCTATATTTGTATTATCATTCCAGTCTTCTTGCCCTATACAAGCGTATGAATATGTAATAAATCTGTTTGTATCTATATTCATTTTTGTAGCTTCTTTATTTTCGCCTGTAATTTCTGTAATTAAATCTGTAATTTCTTTTATAGTGTTAAATCTGTCTGTTTGAATTTTTATATTTTCATACCCTCTATAATCATAAGCTTCCGATTTTATGTCTCTAAATTTATAATTGAAATTACATATGTTGGCAAGGCTGTTTTCACCTTCTAGCATTGTTTTCATAAGCATAAAGCATATGCCAGTATTAAAACAAACTAGTGTTATATTTGTTATATCAAAAAATATTCCATCTCTTTTTCCAGCTTTGCCTTGTATATCTTCATTTAACGAATATTCAAACATCGTACATGGGTATTCTGTTAAGAGTGTGGCTTGAGTTGCTACGTCTAAATCATAGAACTTTGTAAGTTTACTTCTGTTCAACCCCATAGTCCAAAACATTGTATTTCTAACCTTTGGCAAGAAATATGAATATAAATCTTCGTCTTTTTCCTTGTCAAAAGTTTTCATCTCAAAGCTTGGATTTTTTAACAAGCTTAGAAAGTACCTGTTTAAATTTTTTTGTTTTATTATATATGGGTATATAAAATATGTGTATTGATACTTAGTCTTTAGTTCCATTTGCATTTCTCCTTTTTAAGTTCTTCTAACTGAAAACGCTAAATTTTGGCAGTGTAAATACATTTAAAAGGCAACTTTACATGTTTTGTAATTGCATTTTAAATAAACTTGACATTGCCAAAATTTTAATTTTTCAACTTTTTATTTCGTATAATAATTTGCATTAGCATCTTCTGCTAAGTGCCATATTCCAATAAAGTCTATTACTGGATTATTTTCTAGTGTAAGTGTTGGGGCTACCGTTGTTTCGCCTTTTGAATTAATTGTTCCCCATTTTCCGTCTTTTTTTACTGCCACATATCCAGAATTATTTTGCTCTGTTGCATCATCGTAAATATAGTTTACAACTACAACATTATTTTTGTCTACATAACCGTATTTTCCATCTTTCTTTGCCAAGAATAATGTATTGTTTGTTAAAATTTCTGTATTTTTCTTTTCTTCAAATTTAAAATTATAATATTTATAATCTGAATTTATTCTAACTTTCATGTAGCCTTGATCTGTGTTAATTTCAGATACTATTCCAGATAATTTCAAGTTAAAATTTTTATCATATAAATCTGTTTCAACTTTTTCAGATTCAGCTTCTATAATATTTGCTGTTTTTACATATGTTATAGATTTGTAATTATAATCAATTTTTACGTTATTATCAGAATCTATCACACCTTGTTTTCCGTCTTTTTGAGCAATGTAATAATTTTGATAAATGTTTTTCAAAGAATCAAATTGTGGTGTAACTTTTTCTTCTCCTGCTAATGTTGCAATTCCGTATTTTCCACCTTTTACAACTACCATGTTGCTACTATCCATTGATTTCACATCATCATAGTTTAAGTCGGTTGATGTATTGTCTTTTACATTTACAATCTTCCAAGAACCACTTTGTTTTGCTATATAAGTGCTTTCGGCATATACATTCTTAATTTCATCATATTCGATTGGAAGTAATATTTTTTTACTTGTTCCAATTACTCCAAGTTTTCCTTCAGAATTTTTTACAATATATCCATTTTCATATTCGTTTGTTAATGATTTGATATCTGCATATTCGTTATCTATTATTACAGAACCCGTCGAGCTTACCAGCCCTTTCTTGCCATCTTTCGTTGTAATTAAACTATTGCTAATTCCTATAAGTGGCTCTATGCTCTCGTAATTACAGTCTAGAAGTACTTTCCCTGAAAGGTCAATCAATCCATATTTATTATCTTTTTTTACTCTTAAACAACTTTTTTCATACCAGATATTATTTTGCTGATCATAATTTTGAATTGCTTCAACCTGGTCGTATGTGCTAAATAGTTGCTCGTTTTTTTCATTTACTGCCTTTGTTTTGTATGTTCCATTTGTGTAATCTACATCATATGTTACTATAAATACAGCCTTGTCCTTGTTTGGAACAACAACCATTTCATCATAACTTGGTGTAATTACTGTGTTTCCAGATGAATCAATTATGCCCCATTTATTGTTTGTAAATGCAGAATAGTATGCCATTGCAACTTTCTTTTCAGTTGTTTCAGCTTTGGGCTGCATTAATTTTATAAAAACTGCTACAAACATTATTATTACTAAAAATGCTATTATAACAGCAATAACTTTTTTTATATTTAGCTTATGTTCAGATCCGTTATATCTTTTTCCTCTACTCATAAATGTCCTCTCTAATTTATATAATTTTTGCAAGTATAATATATCACAAAATATGGTGGAATTACAATATAAAAGAGGAGATTTTAAATCTTTTATCAAATTATTTGACTGGCACACTGATTTTTTATAGCATATTCAGTGTATGAATTATCTTTTGATATGGCTATTGACTAATGTTTCGACTAATTTTTAGTAATTATATGTTTTCAAAAAAGATTCACACTTTGTATTAAAGCATGAATCTTTTATTTTATATATTCTTTTTATGTATTTTATAAACCATTACAGTCATGTCATCTTTTTCTTTTCCGAAGTCATTGTCTATGGCTTCTTTTAATATTAAATCTGCCATTCTCTGTGCATCATCTGTCTCAATTTCTTCCAATATTTCTTGCATCCATAAGTCCTTGCTTATGTATTCTTTGTTGGATTCTAGTATTCCATCACTGCACATTACAACTATATCTCCGTCTTGAAGGTCGTAGTTATATTCTACTAAATCTATATTGTTTAGTATTCCTGTTGGTAACGAAACTGATTTTAGTGTTTCTACATTTCCTCCTCTTTTTACAAATGTTGGGCAAGCTCCATTTTTTATAAATTTCATATTGCCTTTGTACAAGTCTAGTATGCTTACATCCAGTGTTGCATACATGTCCTCGTCTGTGTTTGCAGATATTGTTGTGTTTACTAACTTTAGAGCTGTATCGTTGTTAAAGCCAGATTTTAGCAGTCTTTCTAGTGTTTTTATTGCAATTTTACTGCTCTTTCTTGCATCTGGTCCAGAGCCCATTCCATCGCTTATTGCAAGCAAATATTTGCCATCTTCTAGCCTTGTTTGCAAGGTTGTGTCACCAGATATTATGGAATCAAACTTCTTTGCTTTTGCAAGTCCTACTTGCATTGTAAATTCATCTTCTGATGTAAATGTATACATACAAGTATTGTCATTTGCTCTTAGTCCACATTTTTGTTTTTGTAAAACCATTTTTTCGTTAAATACTTTTGCTAAAATTCGTGCAATTTTTTTAACTCCACACTCTTTTCCATCCACAGAATTGCACACACCTGTGTATAACGTTATAATGTATCTACCGCTATCTTCTTGTTTCACAGTAATGTCTTTTAATTCTATTTCTTTTTCCTCTAGCAATTTTTTTACTTGCTCTTTTTGAGTTTTGTATATATCATCTTCATCTTTTGTAATTTGATTTGCCAAGTTTGATAATGCTTCAGAAACTCCATTTAATTGACTTGACATTGTTTTTTTGTTCTCATCTAGTTTCTTTTTCCATATAAAGTTTAACTTGCTAACTCTATATGCAGAATTTATAGCTCTTACAATTTCATCAATATCATTTTGTGCAACATAGTCATCTTCCTTAGAATCTGCACTAAATCCCATTATATAATTGTTATGGCTTGCAAATATTTTTACTATATCTTTTCTTGTAATAACTTCTCTTGCCATAAGTTGCTCAAAAATTTCATCTAAAATATTTTCGTTATTATTATAGATGTCTTCATATAATAGATTTTCTTCTTTGCCTTCCAAATTGTTATATAATTCATCTTCAAATAGTTCTTGGTTAGCCTTTTCTTGCTTTTCTAGCTCTTCGTCTGTAACAATTGTAGCAGCAGCATTTTCATACTCTCTTGCCATTGCTGAAATTGTATTAGACATATTTGTAAGCTTATTTATAGTCTCTTTATTTTCTTCCAAAGTTCTTGTAGTTGTTTCTGGAAGCATCTTAGTATTTCCAACTAAATCACTTATTTCGATTTTATATGATTTTGGAATTGCAAGAAGTCCAAGAGCGGCAATTAATATCTCTTGAAATTTTATTACCTCTACTGTATTTCCATTTGCAACATATGATAATACTACATTTCCTATTATAAATCCAACTATAACCCCGACTCTGCCAAGTCTATTTAATAGCCCTGCAATCATTCCAGATATCGCATATGCGGCTAACATTACAGGTTGTTGACCTGATAATATTCCTACTACCGTTCCTATTGTTATTCCAGTAGTCCCGCCTACTAGTACTCCATTCTTCCAGCCCATTACTAGTACTATTAGAATACACAATATGTTTCGAATTGAGAAGCCAAATATACTAAAGTTTCCTAAACAATTTACGGCTAATGCAAGCATTAAACTTGCTCCCATTACCTCTTCTATTGAAAATACTTTTTTTATTTTTATCTCTTTGAATACAATTAATGAATTTACAAAAACTTTATATAAAATTGCCGTAGTGATTGTTATCATTAAAGTATATAATAAGTCATAAACTAGGAAGCCTTTAAATAAAAGTTTAATCATTTGAACAATGAATACTGCAACAGTCATTTGCATTCCAACTTTTAATTTTTCATTGCTTTCTTCTTGCTCAATTGGTCTTTTTATTAGCACTAACGCTACAAATATTAGCAGTGTTAATATGTAAAATAAAAGACCACTTCCGCCAAACTTTATTGCTGTTCCAACTAATGTTACTAAGCATACAATTAGTGCTGGAACGCCCGCTCCAAAACTAGCTGCCGTAATGGCATAACCAAATGGTGCAGCACTTGTAAATACTGGGCTATTTTGCCCTCCTAGCAAAGACATTATAAATGCTAGGGCATAAATAATGATGTTTGGAACACTAAAATTTTGCTTTAATATTCCAATTATCTTTTCTTTTTTGCTTTGCGTAGCAAAATCAACCTCGTCATCAAAAACTTCTTCTGTGTTTTTTGATATATTTTGAAACATCTTTACCACCTCTTACCTTTTTAACTTTTGTACCTTTAACTGTATGCTAGTATTTTAGTACAAGCCTTGTAATTTGTTTGTCGTTTTTAGGCAAAAATTTAAAAAAGCGTTTTACATCTTGTGATATATTTTTATTATATTTTTTTAATTCTTCTATTATTTTTATTTATATTAAAAAATATCAAAGTTATTTTATATTATTTTGGCGGAAAATACAAGAGTTTGGGGATAAATTCTAGTTGTTATACTGGTATTTCGCCCAATAGGAACGTCCCTATTGGGCGAAAAATTTATTTTATTACTTTTTCTGCATATGTGTTGTTTACTATTTTGTTGTATGGTGCTTTTTGTGTTAGTTCTCCTGCTTCTGTCATTATTAATTGTAGTTTATCGAAACTTTCTTCTTTTAGTACAGGTGTTTCGTTCCATGCGTCTATGTCTTTGTAGCTTTGTACTGATTTTTCTATTGATTCTACGCTTGTGCTTGGGAAGAAGCTTTGTATTGCTTCTGCTATTTCTCTTGATGTGTGTGATTTTACCCATTTTTGTCCTTTATATATTGCACGTGTGAATTTTTCTATTGTTTCGCTATTTTTTTCTATATAGCTTTTCTTTGTACAGTATGCTGTGTATGGAACTTCTCCAGACGCCTCTCCAACTGATGCAACTACATAACCTTTTCCTTCTGCTTCTGTCATTGATGCTGTTGGTTCGAATAGTGTTACATACTCAGCATTTCCTCCTGCGAAAGCTCCTGCCATTAAGTCGAATTTTATACTATCGTCTAATACTAAATCTGTTTCTGGGTTTAGTCCATTTTGTTTTAAAACATATTCAAATGTCATGTATGGCACTCCACCTTTTCTTCCTGGTATTACTGTTTTTCCTTTCAAATCCTGCCATGAGAAATTATCTGTTTTATTTTTGCTTACCAAGAATGAGCCATCTCTCTTTGTTAATTGAGCAAATACTTCTACGTAATCTTCTTTTCCTTCGTTATATACATAAATTGAAGCCTCTGGACCACAGAAACCTATGTCACACTGTCCTGCCAATACTGCTGTCATTACATTGTCTGCACCTTGACCTGTTGTTAATTCTATTTTTAAGCCTTCTTCCTCGAAGAATCCATTAGCAATTGCCACATATTGTGGTGCATAAAAGACTGATCTTGTAACCTCATTTACTTTTAGTGTTTTTATTGCAGTATCATTTCTTTGTGGTCTTGTTGCTATAAATCCAACCGCTATTACAACAGCCACAAGCAATATGCACACTATTATCGTTATAATCTTTTTCATTTTTTAAAATTTCCTTTCTTTATTTTTGAGGCTTTATCAACAGATAAAAAGTAAATTTTATTGTTTTTCTATCGACACATTATTGCCTCTTTCATATTTACCATTACACATTTATTATAAATTTAGCTTATTTTCATTCCCTTTTATAATAATCTTGTACATTCTATCTCTGTTTCATCACAATTTTTTCTAATATTTCTATGCTTTCGTACATTACGGCTGCGACTATTGCAAGAATAATTACACTCGTCATTACCAGATCCAGCTTAAATACTTGCCCTCCATATACAATTAGATATCCGAGTCCTCCTTTTGATACTAAGAACTCTCCAGATATTACTCCGACTAGTGATAATCCTATATTTACTTTTAGAGTATTGAATAATGTTGAGATATTTGCCGGTATTACTATTTTTGTAAGTATTTGAAACTTGCTTGCATTAAAAGTTTCAGCCATTTTTATTTTTTCTTTATCTGTGTTTATAAGTCCATTTAAGATATTTAATATTGTTACAATAAGCGAAATTGCAAGTGCCATAACTATTATAGCTGGCATTCCGGCACCAACCCATATTATTATTACTGGTCCTAATGCTACTTTTGGTAGTGCGTTTAGTATTACCAAGAATGGTTCAGACACTTTAGAAATGAACGATGACCACCATAGAATTATTGCTATTATTACTCCCATTATGGTTCCTAAAGAGAATCCCACCAATGTTTCTATACATGTAATTCTTAGATGTCTTCCTAAATCATTTGATGACAAATTTAGAAATGTTTTTACTATTCTAGATGGTTGGCTAGTAATAAAGCTATCTATTTTTCCAAGCCTTGCAAGAAGTTCCCATATTCCTATAAAAGCAACTACTATTAAAATTTGTGTTGCGAGTATCTCAATTTTTCTAAACTTCTTTTTTCTTAAATATCTTTTTCTATCTTCAGACATTAGTTTCTTTTCCAGCTTCTTTGTCATACTCTTCAAGCTCCTTCCACATTATGTTAAAATACTTACTAAATTTAGGCTTTTCTCTACAATTTAATGGCGTCCTGTTCTCCATCTCGAAGTCAATTGTGTATATGTTTTTTACTGTTGCGGGTCTCTGGCTTAAAACCACCACTCTATCTGACATACTTATAGCCTCCGAAATATCGTGTGTAACCATTAGTACCGTTATATTCTCGGTCTTTAAAATTTTGTATATATCTTCTGTTACCATAAGCCTTGTTTGGTAGTCAAGTGCAGAAAATGCCTCATCTAATAGCAATACCTTCGGACGAATTGCCAGCGTCCTTATTAGTGCAACTCTTTGTCTCATGCCTCCAGACAATTGCGTTGGATATTTATTTCTAAATTCATATAAACCATATTTTTTTAGAAGTTCGATTGCATAATTTTTATTTTCCTCTGTTAATGCCTTTTGAATTTCCAGTCCTAATAAAACATTTTTATAAATAGTTCTCCATTCTAAAAGATTGTCTTTTTGCAACATATATCCCACTTTTCCATCTATGTACACTTCTCCGTTTGTTTTACTTTCTAGCCCAGAAATTATTGATAACAGAGTAGATTTACCACATCCACTTGGTCCAATTATGCTTATAAACTCTCCTTCTTTTACATCAAAATTTATTCCTTTTAATGCTTCTACTTCTCCATTTTCAGCTTGATACGTCTTTGAAATATTTTGTATTCGTACGATGCTTTTTTTCTCCATTTTTCACAGTCCTTTCTTACATTTTATTTGATTGAAAAAAATTAAATTTTCCAATCACCCTCCAAAGTCAATCATCTTACTAATAGTTTATGTCTACTTTTAAAAAGTGCTACAAATATTTAAATAAGCTAAAAACTGGTTATTTTTACCATGTATTATCACTCGTTTTGTTTCACGTGTGTAAACATATTGTCGTAGCTTTGATTATATAATTACTTAAATTATACAAATTTTATACGAAGGAGTTTTTCAATGAATAATTTTAGCAAATATGAGGATAATTTAAATCTAATTGGACCTATACTAAAAGATAAAAGAATTGAAAAAGGACTTTCACTAGAAAAATTTTCTTCTAAACTTCTTTTACTTGGCGTAAACATCCCGGTTACTAGCCTTTACAGAATAGAAAACAACCAAAGAACAGTACGAGACTATGAAATTTGTGCAATATCCGTAGTACTTGGTGTAGATGTAAACGAATTGTTAGGTCCTATTACTGAAAGATTTAAAGTATCGTAAAATTTTAAAAGAGGTAGCTTTTGCTACCTCAAAACCATTTAATATAGATATTTTAAGTTTTATAAATAAAATAGGGTTTTTACTTATTTTATGGCATAATAATTCCATTATGATATGTACATCTGTCTTATAATATCACCTCCGAGCATATATTCTTATAAATTTCTATTTCTTTTTCCTGGAGCTTGGCTTATATAGAAAATTAAATTATCTTTAGTTAAAAATCTCTTACATTTTAAAAGTTTTTTCTAAGTTTATATCAAAATAATTCTATTTACCTTTAGTTATGGGGGATCAAACTTAATAGTAAATTCATTAGTTTTTCTTCATTTTTTCTTATGGGATATTTTTAGACACAAAATAATAGCTTTGTATTAGATTAGAGAACCTCTAATAAAATTTTAAATATCGATATTTTTTGAAGCTTGTCTGCTTCGAGTAAAAATTAATGTTTTATAAAACTAAATATATAATAGCATGAAAACGCTTGTATATCAAGCATTTTCGTAGTTCTTTTTATGATATAATTTTACATATTTAAATGATATATTAGCACAATTTACAAGTTTCGACTGAATAATTTAAAACCCGCAATCTTAAAATTAGAATCTTTTTGATTTATGTAATAACTGAATGAGAGTTAAGACGCTCTCCACTGGAGAGCGCCTCTTTTTATTTTACTATTTTCTTCACATCTTCAATGCACATTTCTGTAATTTCAGCTATTTTTTCAATTGGTATGTTTAAAGAATATAATTTTTTTATAATTTTTGTTTTTTCTTCTTTCCTTCCCTGTTCTTTACCAATTTTCAAACCACGTGCTTCGCCTTCTTTTTCTCCAAGTTCTCTGTTTGTTTTCATCTCGACATCGTACCTCATAATGCTCCACTCACGTTCTTCATATTTTGCGACTTCGTCTGGATCTTTGCTTAATTTGTTTAGTTCTTCTACTGTCTTATTTACTTCTTCATTTTCTTTGGCCGACATTTTTACTTTCTCCTCCTCGCTTCCATCTATCAACCATAGCCATTGCTCTAGCTTTGTGTTGCAGTCTGGATTTTTTTGTTTAAATTTTGGTAATTCTATAAAATGCATTTCAAATGTATTTGTTGCTTCTTTCTCTTCCTTGTTGTAGCCCATATCAACAAATTCTATTGGTTTTGTATCCTCATATTTCATTCGTGCTATTGAATGATATGCATTTCTCTCTAAATAATTATATTTCAGTATGTTTATTGTTATTATCTTTTTTAATTCTTTATAATTCTGCTTAGCTTTTAATTGCTCTGCTGCAAGTTTTGATAAATATGTGCTAGATCTTTCTTTCATATTATGTTCATTTGAAACTTGCATTTCAACATCTACTACTCTTTCATTATCTATATCCAATTTTAGGTCTAATATTCCAAGTTTTTCATCTGCCATATTAGGTGTTAATTCTGGGTTCTTTACTTCTACTTTATCTATATGTATATTCAATATTGCCTCTAAGAAATCCTTTAACATTGAATTATTTTCTTCTCTTGCAAATATTCTTTTAAATACATAATCTGATGTTAATGGTAATCTTGTTATCTTTGTGTCTTCTATTCTAATATTATTTTCTTTTAAATCGTCCATTGACTTCCTTTCTATTTTACCATTCTATTGATTGTTTTTCAACTCATAAGTAAAATTTTTGTGTATTTTATCTCAATAAATTTTCTCTGAATGTTTTCAAAATAATATTTTTTCATTTGCAACACAACATGTTGATTGGTTTTGGATTTTACCTTTCGCTATAGCGAATAAAGAAATTAATCTTTTTGATTAAAAATAATTTGATAAATTTAAATATATATTAACGTTAATACTTTCATAGATGTTTTCATCTATTCCAAGCTCTATAATTATATTCTCAAAACAAAAGAAAAGCAAGCAAAATCGTACGTCAAATTCTTACACATTTGCTTACTTTTCTACATTTTTCTATTGAATTACTGCTCCACTTCTTCTACCATCTGTGGCATGTTTTTACCTTGTACTGTTGGTATTTCTACTATCTTAAATTTTGATATTTTATCTCCAAATTTGATTTCTACAATATCTCCAACTTTTACTTCATAGCTTGGTTTTACTACTCTACCATTTACAGATATTCTTCCTCCATCAGCCGCTTCGTTTGCAACTGTTCTTCTCTTTATTATTCTTGAAACTTTTAAAAATTTGTCTAATCTCATTTTTTCTGTACACTGTAAGTGCACTTCCTCCTTTCTCTCTTTAGGTTAAATTTGATTGGAAAAGAATTAAATTTTTGCAAGGAAAATGAATTTCAAAGGCAAGGGCGCATACTTTTTGTATGTAACCGCATTTGAAATGATATTTGACGTAGCAAAAATTGTAATTATTTTTCAATCACTATCGATTCATTCAAATACAAACTATATATCCACATCCTATCCACTTTTCTATTTAATGCTTTTTCTAGTGCATCTTTATATAAATATAATTGTTCTTTGTATTTTTCTACTAACTCGTTTTCTTTTCCCGCTTCTACATAGTCTGTTTTGTAATCGACTAGTACTAGCTTTCCGTTTTTATCTATATAATATAAATCTATAATTCCCTGCACTAAAATGTTTTCATCATTTTCCTTGCTTATATCATACATTCTGCTTGCTTTTACATTTATATAAAATGCTTTTTCTTTATGGATTTCTTTTGCATTTTTCAATTCTTGCCATAAATCGGATTTCGTGTATCCTTGTAGCTTGCCTATATTGATACTCTCCGCTTCTGCCTTGCTTATTATTTCTCTTCGTTTTAATTCATCTATTAGTTCTTGAATTTTTTCTGCTGTATATTCTTCTTTTTCATTCATTTTCTGAACACATAAATGCATTAAAGTTCCTTTTTGTGCATTGCTAATCTTTGCGTTTTCATTATTATTTACAAATTTAGGTTTTTGTGTTATAGCTTTTGCCTCTTTTGTTTCTTCTACTGCAAATTTCACATTTTTAGTCTGTTCTTCTACCTGTTCTGCATTTACCATTTCTTTTATTTTTGTTACAGACGTCTTGGTTGGAACTCCTTCTATTTCTTCATGTGGATATTTCCAATTTAAATACTCTAATATTTTTTGCTTTTCTTCTTTATCAGACTTCTTAGCATTTTCTATTATTTTTTGATAAATGTCTTCTTCTATTTGCTCTTCTTTTTTCAAATTTTCTAATAGTTCTTTTTTATTATGCACATTTACTCTGAATATTTTTTCTGTTTTTGCAACTCCTTCTTTTTCATATATTAGCTCTAACCAATCCAAATATGTTTTGTATTTTTGCAATAAATATGCATTAATTTTACTATCGTCTGATGGATACACCTCTAAAGCCTTTTGCTTTTCAGTTATCTTCCTGTTTGCATCTTTTTGCCTTCCAACTATTATCAATTTTTCTTTCGGTCTTGTTAATGCAACATACAAAACTCTCATCTCTTCAGACACGGCTTCTCTTTTTGCTTTTATTGCTAGTGCCTTTTTAGCTAGAGTCTTAAATTCAATATGTCTTTCCGAATCGATATATTGTGGTCCGAGTCCTAAATCTTGATCCAGTAATATTTTTTCGTTTAAATCTTGCATATTAAATTGCTTTCCAACTCCTGCTAATATTACAACTGGAAACTCTAGTCCTTTACTCTTATGAATACTCATAATCCTTACTACGTCTTCGTTTTCGCCTATTATTTTTGCAGAAGTTAAGTCTTCACTATTAAATTTTATCTTATCTATAAAATTAATAAAGTTGAATAGTCCTTTAAAACTTGCAGATTCATACTGTTTTGCTCTTTCAAATAGCATCTTCAAATTTGACACTCTCAAATTTCCATTTGGCATTAGGCTCACATAATTCATGTAACCAGTCTTTGTATATATGTTCCAAATCCATTCATCCAGAGCCATATATTGTTCATCATTTCTAAGCTCTTCTAATAATTGCAAGAACTTTCTAACCTTTGGAGTATCAGTTTTGATAAGAGCTTCATAGAAATTTGAATTTCTATCATTTAATCTAATTTCAATAAGCTCATTGTCCGTAAAATTGCCTATTGGCGAACGCATTACAGTAACTAGTGGAATGTCTTGCATTGGGTTGTTTATTATTCTTAGCAATGACATAATGGTTTCTATTTCGATTGACTGCAAATATTCTCCAGAGCAATCACTGTATACAGGAATTCCTAGCATAGAAATTTCTTTTTCATAAACATTCGCAATTCCAGTTATGCTTCTTAATAAGATTGCAATGTCCTTATATCTAATGTTTCTTTTTCCTTCTTTTTTGTCTATAACTTGATACTTGCTATCGATTAATTCTTTAATTTTCTTTGCTACAAATCTTGCCTCTAATACAACATCTTCTACTCTTTCTTGTTCTGCATCATCGCTATCTTCCTCTGATGGTATGTATACCGATTGTTCTGAATTCTCATCTTTCCAGATATCATTATCTTCATCACTCGTATCTATAATCTCGATATCAGTCGTGTAATCCTGCTCTGGAATTTCCAAATAAGATGCTCCTAAATTCAAATACTCATTCGTATTATAATCTATGTCTCCGAGCTCTTTGCTCATAATATCTTCAAACACCATGTTTGTAATGTTTAGTACATTTTCTCTACTTCTAAAGTTTTTGAATAGCTGAATTTTTCTATCTTCGCCCGCTTCTGGTTCTAACTTATATTTATTATATTTTTCTATAAATAATTGAGGTCTTGCCTGTCTAAACTTGTAAATACTCTGCTTAACATCTCCAACCATAAAAACATTGTTTCCTTTTGATACACTCGTTAGGATATACTCTTGTACCAAGTTGCTATCTTGATATTCGTCTATTGCAATTTCTTCAAATTTTTCCTCATACTTTTTTGCAACTTCTGTTTTTACAACATTTCCAGCTTCGTCTTTTTTTACTAGAATTTTTAAAGCTAAGTGTTCCATATCATTGAAGTCCATTATGTTTTTCTCTCTTTTTTTCTGATAGAACTTCTCAGAAAACTCCAATATTATGTTTTTAAGTTTATTCAGAATATTGTACATAAAGTTTATGTCTGCAATCGCTTCATCTGACGTGCAATTTAACAATTCTTTAACTTTCTTAAATTCTTCTTTAACACTATCTCTTATATTTTTTGCTTCATCTTTTAGGTCATTAGTAACTTTTTTATCAGTTGGCCAATTATTTCTTTTATCTTTTAGTGCTACAATTGCTTTAACACACTTATCCCAATCATTTAGGTTATCCTTTAAAAAGTAGTAATCCACAAGATCTATATTTATCGTATTTATAAATTTTTCAAGTTCTGGAAAACGTGTCATTTTGTTTCTAATACTTTCTAGCTTTAAAATTCCATTTTCCAATATATCACTTACATTTTTAATTATAATCTTTCCCCATGGGGTATCAGAGAAGTTTGTATATTTTCCTTCAATATCAAACATTTCCACTTTTTCATTTAACCATTCTTCTGGAAAAGGTGATGCTTGAATATATGTATAAATTTTCAAAATTAGTTCTTTTAAATCTTCATCTTTGTTATACTTCGTGTATGTGTCAATTAAATCTAGAAAATCTTTATCACCTGAAATATATTTATCTTCAAACATATCATCTAATACTTCTTGCTTTAATAGCAACATTTCAGTGCTATCTGCAACTCTCGCATTCGCAGATATATCAATCTCATAAAAATTATTTCTAATAACGTCAAGACAAAACGAGTCTATTGTACATATACTCGATTTATTAAGAAGAATAATCTGTTTTTGAAGATTTGCATCTTCCGGATTTTCTTCAATTTTCTTATAAATAGCTTCTAGAATTCTCTCTCTCATCTCAGATGCTGCAGCATTAGTGAAAGTAACCACCAAAATTTTATCTATATCAACACGGTCAACAATAATTTTCTTAATAATACGCTCAACCAAAACCGCAGTCTTACCACTACCGGCAGCAGCAGCGACTAAAATATTTGAACCTTTCTTATCAATCGCAGCTTGTTGCTCATCAGTCCATTTAACACTTGCCATAATTTTTTCATTTCCCTTCTATTGCAATAATTTGAAAACTTCTAAATTTTTCAAACTTTTGTAATTGAATTTTATTTCTTGTACCAGTATATATTAAAAACAGCAAAATTTCAATGTGCAATTCGGGGACGGAGAAAAAAATGTACAATCGTAACCTTTTTCAAAAAATACATATTTTTTCATTTTCTGCAAATAATATTATAAAATTTGAAAGGACTGATTTTATGAGAGAAAATTTTAATAGTGGAAAAGATGAAAATATTAATTTGACTATTTTAAATGAGATTAATAAGGCTGCAAAGATGGGAATGGATTCTATCTCGTATGTTTTGAAAAAAGTTGGTGACGAGAATATGAAAGAAAATTTAACTTCTCAATACACAGAATATGGCAAGATTGTTGATAGGGTAAACAACCAATTTGATAAATATGGAGAAATTCCAGATGAAGCACCTGTTACAGACAAAATGATGGCTTGGATGGGGACTCAAATGAACACTATGACTGATAAGAGTAACTCGAAAATTGCGGAACTTATGATTCAAGGAGGAGACATGGGAATTATAAAATGTCAAAAGCTTTTGAACCATAATCCTAGAGCTGATGAACCTGTAAAAAATATTTTAAATGACTTTGTCACATTACAAAAAAATGATATAGAACAAATGAAAAAATTTTTATAGAGTATATCGGAAAGTTTGTGTAAACTTTAGACTTCTTATGATAAAAATTTTAAAATTGCATTGACAAAATTACATTTTTAAGTTAAATATATATTAACTTAGACATATTCATTTGTCAAGGTGCATTGAACAAAGCATATTAAAATTTTGATTTTGATATGCTTGTTTTTTTATATTATTAATAGCAATTATTACCATTAATCAATATCTACTCTATCTGGAAAAAATGAATGTAATTCTGCTATTGTAACTCCCCAGTTTGAATATCTTGCTGTCCATTTTTCTGTAATTATTTTTGTTGATAAATACAAGCTTTTTTCTAATGCTTGTTGTGTTGGAAAGACTCTACGTCCTCTGTTTAATTTTTTGTAACAATTATTTAAACTTTCTATTGCATTTGTTGTATACATTATTTT
>ENA-OPVH01000142-OPVH01000142.1-human-gut-metagenome-genome-assembly--contig:-NODE-142-length-56220-cov-5.936099_pt1 | contig 56220 bp, 88 predicted proteins | sample MGYA00241494_ERZ501980 | MGnify/ENA primary metagenome ERZ501980 (study PRJEB25962, sample SAMEA1964914) | human gut metagenome | biome: human gut; feature: human-associated habitat; material: faeces... | reverse complement strand
CGGCTGCCATATCTCCAATGTTTTCATCTTTGCAAAATCTTTTGAAATACATATCAATTTCATTTTCAAAAATTTCTTGACTCTCTGGTGCTTCCCGTACTTTCTCCATATATTCCCCTTTCTGCTGGATCTGCTCCAGCTAATTAATTATTATATATCTAACAACATAAAAATAACCCGATAACAATATTAATATTATCGGGTGTAAATCTTATATATTTAATTATTAAAATAATATAGCATAAATATATTATAAAGTCAATTTTATTGACTTGACATAATATAAAAAACTGTTTATTATGTAAAACGTAAACAGTAACAAAAATGTATTGAAACACGCTATTTTGTATTTTTAAACAATAACATTGGATGTATTGAAATATACGTTTTTGTATTTCTTAAATAGTAACGCACGGCGTAGAAAAAAGAGGGAGTGGCAAGCTCCCCCTTTTAATTTTATCTATCCGATTTTAGAACTCTTTTTTGATTATCTCCAAAGCTTTGTTATATGCCCAGTCTAAACTCTTATACTCGTTTTCTGTGGATATAACAACTTTATCCCCAGTATCAAGAACTTCACCGAAATAGTAATCACATCCGCCAGACTTCTCCGCCTTTGTAGCTATTTTAAATGTATATCCGACAAATTCTTTACCAGCGTTTCTTGTTTCTTCAACAGCGAATAAATGGCTGTCATAATCTGCATATTTTCCCACATTTTTACTTGTAAAGAATTTTGCAAGGCTCTTCATATCCGTTTTATTAGGTTCTCTATTCTTGTTTCTTCTAACTGTTAAATATCTCACAACATCCACCTTTAACCTTTCTTAAAATTCGTATCCCTTCGTTCTTCCCGCTAAAGTAGGGGTAAAATGTGTATTATATTTTTTGTCAAAATCTTGGATATATTTCATTATATCCTTGTCAAATTGTTCCATCACCTTGTCAGTTTCTTCCTCCGCTTCCTCGTATGTCATTCCCTCTAACTCGTAAAGATAATCGTTTGATGTGTCATCATCAAAACTGTAGGTGTATTCTATCCTCGGCAGTCCTGCCTTGCTTAAATAGTCATTAATACTCTCTCCTGTCGAGCAATTGCTTAGCAACTCCCCAATCGTCTCGGCATCACCGGACTCAGCGCAGAAAACACTGCTTCTGTTCCTATGGATATAGTGCCTATCTCCGCACAATCGTGCTATTGCTTGTGCCTGTTCTTCTGTAGCACCATTAAGCACAGCTAATTCAGCATTTTCATAGTTCTTTCGCTGCGCGTAAATCTCTTTGCCTTCGCGTATTTCTTTTGTCATTTCCATAACATTCACCTTTTAACCTTTCTTAATTGTTTTCTTTTTCACATTCAAACCCAAATAAAATATCATTCGCCAGCTCTTCGCTTATTTCCTCTTCTGCGATTGGCTTTCTGTTCTCTGCTCCGATTATTTCGTCAAGGCTTGCGTCTATGTCTGCAAATGCCTTTTCTCTGCTAAATCCAAGCTCAACAGCCTTGTTTAATAATTCGATTGTTTTCATCCTTTCCACCTTCCAGCCTTTTGGCTGTCCTTTCTTTTAATGTATCTTAAGTATATACCAATAGTGTTACATTGTCAACACCCTTTTTAGTGTTATTTAAAAATATTTTATTTTTTCGTCGTTGGTTGGTACTATCTCTAAAATGTCGTTTGGCTGGCATCTTAATATAATACATAATGTATTTAAAGTTTTTGTATTAATGTCACTCCTGTTTCTTAGATTCTGCATTGTGCTTTCACTTAATATCTTCTCTTTCCTCATTCTGTTAGCGGTGTAGCCACGCTGTGCCAGCTCTTTTAATACATCTATTTTATATGTAATCATTTACAAGCTCCTTTCTGTTTTGTTTTTACTATTATATATAAAATATTGCAGTTTTGCAACACTTAAAAACAAAATTTAAAAACATCTTAAAAGGTGTTGACATACACCTTAAAAGGTGTTAGTATTAGGTTACAAATAAAAAAAAGGCGGTCACTCCTACCAAGAACGAACCGCCACCAATCAAAAAGAAAGGTAAGCCGATTATATCACAGTCGGCGAAATGGTACAAGGTTATGAAAAAATTATATGAATTAATTGACGAATATTGCGAGCTTGTAAGGACTTGTGACGTAATAGAGAAAGAATGGGAAAGCAATCCCGAAAATGCAGAGTTAGAAAAGGCTTTTGATAAAGCATATGAAAAAGAGTTTAATAAATACATAGAATGCGCAAATTACATTGTTAATTGCACAGGCGGAAAGGTCAATTTTGACCGCGCAAAATATCTTGTTAATGTCAAATATGAAGAGGTTAAAAGATTAGCACTCAAAAGTTGTATTTAGGCAAGACTGACTTTTCCGGGGTTCGATTCCCCGGCTTGCTAAAATAAAAGAGAGGAAGTACAATATATTTCCTCTCTTACCATTCAAAATAGCACTTGTCCTAAAAATATACAACAACAAATGTCTTTGTTATAATAGCATATAAAATATAAAAAGTAAAGGAGATTTAAAAAGATGGCAGGATATTATAAAAATCAAATGAGTAACAACGCCGTTTGGGCGTATTCGCAAGGTGAAAAACCTATGTATAAGTGGACTAAAACCACTATTTTGGAAGAGATAGATAACATTTTTTGGCACGCTGATAAAAAACAGAAATAGATTTTAAAAAAATGACATTAAAAGAATTGAAAGAGAATTTTCTGGTGTGGTCTTCCTGGCATCATACAGGAAAAATTTACAATGAAACAGATTTTTATTGTATAGAAGAAAATGCAGTATTAAACTTTACGGTTAAAGAATTCGATGAAATTATATCTAACAGAAAAAAGAGAACGTATACAAGAAGAACTGCGGCAGAGTTAGAACAGATTAAAGCAGAAAAAGAAAAAGATATATTGCTTACCGAGAGAAGCAAAGAAATTTATAGAAAATTATATATAATTTATATATATAAATCAGATTTAAAAACCTTTAAGGGTTTAATAAACAGGTTTTTGAATGATAAAATAAATATAGAAAAAGATTTTGCCGAAAGTGTAGAAATCGCAAGGCAAAAAGAAGAGCACAGAATAAAATGCTGGCAAGGAGATGTAAACGACTGGCACAACAGAGAAGGAATTGTTGATTTGTATTATAAAGACATAAGTACCTATGTCTTAAAAATGCGAGGAGTGGAAAATTATCAAATTGATAAAAAGCTTTTAAAACAAATAAAAAACAAAATAATGAATTAGCTTTTTAAGGGCGTACAATCTGCGCCCTTTTTGGCTTGCTCTGGTTTGGCTGGTTCGATTCCAGCCGCAAGCACTAAGCGTATATATTTATATGCTTTTCTTTGCGTACCTTGAAAAAATAATATAATAATGCTATGCTTATATATAAGACTTTGCGCCTTTTTAGGTGTACAAGTGTACCCAGTTGGGGCGGCGTGCGTTCTGTTGAATTCTCCAGAACTGGCGACAGCTTCCACGACTTGCAAGGGCATATTATACCCATTTTATGCAACGCTGCCAAAGGCGTTTTAAGGCGGTTTTGTTCTGTAGGCTTATAAGTCTACACCGACACAATAAAACCACCGTACAGGTCAAATCACAAAGTCACAAAGTCAAAATAAGCACGAATCGCAGCCGGTCAAGTTTATATAATGCACTTTAATCTGTTAAAGTTTTTCATCAATTTTTCAGGGCAAATCCTAACGAAATCGGGAGCAAAAATTGAAATTCTGTGTAACCGATTTTTGGATTTCAAAATTGCATATGACGGGGGTATTTGAAATGGCGCATTATAATTTTGTGAGAAATTTTTTCAATTTTTTAAGTAGGATTTGAACGAAATCTGCACCAAATTTTGGGAATTGTCAAAAACGAAATTGCGAATATAAAAGAGAACTCCACGGAGGTAGCAAAAAAGTTGCATTATATTCCGTGGGGTTTAAATTAATCTATAAAAATAATCGGTTTATCATCATCAAAAAGATTACTAACAACTTCCTGTCCTTTATCCACTAAGTAACAAGGAACTTTCTGGAATCGCCTAAGACCTTTGATGATTTCATATTTGTTGTTAATTCTATATATAGTTCCTGCGAAATTGCCTTTATTAACAGGAATATAAGATTGCATATCTAATAGAGCTGATATAGGTTTGTCAAGCTCCTTAAGTTCCACAATATCTACTGCTTCAATCTTGCATAAATCACCATACTCACCTAATGATGGATATACCGGTGGGTTTAGTAACGCATTGTATATATCATCTATGTCACTATCATTAGCTTTGATGTATATAGTTGTGTATAAATCAACTAGCATTAAATGATATTTAACTGTACTAACCCAGCCGGTGTGGCTTCCGTCTGTATAATCTGTTATAATATCCCAACGCTTAAGCATTTCATCACTAACTTTGTTAAAACGCTTGCCGCCGTGCCATTCTTTCTGTGTTTTGGTATTGTAAACACCTTTGCCAGTAACAAAATAATCTAATTTATGATACTTTTTCCATTGACACATTGAATGAATAAATCCGTTAACTGTGCTAAATGGTGGCAAAGGGTAACAATCTACGCCTCTTGGCGCTGATGGATTGTTAAATCTAGCCATTTCTTGATACATTTTTAACCTAATAACTCTCATAACAAAACCTCCAAAATAAAATAAGTTGCACCTATACAAAAATGTATCAATGCAACTTTCCACTATGGTTCTATTAAGGTAAAATGATATAATAGTTATCTATTGTTTACATCTATTAAATAATAGCATTTTTAAGCACTACTGTCAATACAGCGTTTTTCTGTATAAATCAATGCTTTACTTGAATACCGGCATTGTCTTAGCTCATATATCAACAATTCCTTAGTCATAGTCGGATTAGTTTTTTGAATTATCTTTAGCAACTCATCAATGCTCATCATCCCACTCTCCTAACTGCTCCTAAAACCATATCAACAATATCAAACACTTCATCTCCGTAAGTTGCTACAAAATCACACAATATCTCTTCCTGTTCGATAGGCAAATATACATCGTAGGACATACAGATTGCGTGGCATACTTCGTGTATCAGCACTTTGCGTTGCATAAATCCACGCAAGGCATTTGACAGATAAATTGTATGCGTATTTCTATCAGTTACACCTAGTACAGAAACATTGTCTGACCGCTTTAATTCACCCGAATTTGAATTTTCATATTGCACTCGCCAATTTGTACCATTAATTGTAAAAAACATCTGTATGCTCCTTTCTGAATAAAACAGGCTATGAATATTGCTACTCATAGCCCTTAAAATCATATCTTAGATACAAGAGTACTTAACTTTGTCCTAAGCAAGTTCTTCTCTTCTGCTGACATATCAGCCACCATACCTGTAATGTCGCTTGCAAGTTCCTTGGTATAGCTGTCAAGTGACTTCATCTTGTGTTCCTTATCTTCTGGCGTGTTATTCTTGTGCATTTCCTTAGTTTCTGTGTAGTTTCTCTTTGCTCTGTCATAACTGCTTTCAGACATTGGCTCTGTATAGTACATCTTGCCATAATCTCTATCCATATCCCTCATATGCTCTGCTTCTGGGTACATATGGTAATATGGCGGCTCTTCATATCCTCTGCGGTATGTTCCCTTGCCTTTAGGGGCGAATCTGCCATTTGCATAGCGGTAGTGGTCATAATATCTTCTGTCTGGATAATCTTCGTACTGTTCAAACATACGCATAATGTCTTCGTTATCTTCTGACTTTTCCATAGCTTCAACAATTCTGTAATCTTTGTCAAAGCAAGCTATGTTCTTCGCTATTTCTGTAAAATCCTTTAAATCGTCAAGGTTCTGCCCCTCAAAGCTATCTAATCCGATTGCTTCAACTTTAGCCTTGACACATTCCATAATCTGTTTAGCCCATTTGTGCATATCATCAAGCCTCCCTTACTGCGATTAAGTTACTATTCTGTACTTCAATAGCCTGTGTAGATGTATTTTGCACCGCTACTGTACTGCAACAGCCACAAGGTACATCAATATATGCCTGTGCTGATACATTAAAGAAATTTTCAACTGCGGCTGGTGTTACAATCATTCGTGTTGACTGCAAAGGCTCTCCGTCTACTGCAATGGCAAGCGAGATGGCTTCAACTGTACCGCCCGTAGGTATCTGAATGTTTCCACTATACGATACTAAAAATCTAGCCTTGCACTGATTTGTAATACCTCTTAGCTTGATAATTCCACTTCCCTGTCTGTGGACTATACATTTGCTACCACATACCGGTGTTTCTGTAAATGCGACATCTTCTCCGGCGGCGACTGTTTGTAATGCAATTCCTGTTATTTCCATTATTTTTACCTCTCTTTCATAAAAATAAGGGCAAACATTATAGTCTGCCCTTTGGTTATAAGTAATACTGCTTAGCAGACATAATCGAGTTAAACTCAATTAAGATACTCAATTATTCAGTTTTAGCAGCCACATCCTGTATTGCAACCACATCCATAAGCATAAGCATTAGGATTAGGCACAACATAAGCTGGAATAGCCGTAGGATTTACAGAGTTGATAATCTGCTGTGTCTGAGCTGCCATCTGAGTTGTAAGAAGTGCATTCTGTCTATCCTGTGATGCGGCTCTGCGTAAATCGTTGTTCTCTGCTGTAAGTGTTGCTATCTTATCATTTGTTAAGAAATCAAGGATAGCTCTCGTTCCTGCCTGCTGGCTGTCGATAATATCTCTTGTGTTGTTGCACATTGTGTTCTGTAATGCGTTTGTCTGTGTAGCCATATTGTAGTTTACACCCTGAATGGCTTCTCTTGTCTCACAGCAACAGTTAGCAAGCTGTGACTGTAATGCGTTTGTATTCTGCATATTAGCGACTGTATCAGCGTTTACTGCCTGTTGTATGCCGTAGCCTGTCTGCATGATATTTGTGTTAATGCCATTAAAACCTGTGAGCATACTGTTGTTCATAGCATAAAAGCCGTCACAAAGTCCGTTAGAAATGCCATCTAACTTGCTGATAACTGCCTGATTGTCAAAACCTCTTTGTATAGCTGAATCAGTGTAGCCTGCGCCGTTGCCATTTCCACCGAAACCGCCCCAGCCGTTATTGCCCCAGCCAAAGATTAAGAGAATTACAATCCACCATGCACCATCGCCCCACATACCATCGTTATTACGATTATTGCCTGTTACTGCGGCAATATCTGCGAGACTAACTCCGTTTGAATTAAACATCTTGTTTACCTCCATTTATTTTATTAACAAATGGGATAACCGGTCATTATGTGCGCACAACCCAAAATGTCCTAATTCATCATACCCTTAATATCATTAAGGTTTATTCCTTGTGTATTCATAAAATTACTTAAAATTTGTTCTGCACCTTGTGTGTTTCCACTGTTTATCTGATTAAGCAAGTTTTTTGCCATAGGATTTCCACGTTGTGCCGACTGTTGCAAGCAATTCATAGCCATTTGCTGCGGATTCCGAATTGACTTAAGTTGATTTATAGTTTGAATTAACTGCTGATTCATTCTTCATCACCGCCCTTACTTTGAGTTCTTGATGTTTTTCTCTGTGTTCCTAAAGATTTATCAAATCTATTTTCCAACTGCCCTATTTTCTCCGATAATTCCTCAAACTTATTCAGAAATAGCTGTGTGCTTTCGTCTGATAGGGTAAATTTAGCGTTTTCTGTATTAGCCATAGAATTTACTGTCTGATTATCTTTAGGGGCTGTATAAGGCTTATACACAACCGTCTTAATTGTTCCGTCAGCATTCCAACCCTTAACATATATTTCCGACATATCCTGTTTTGGGAAAAATGCCATTGAGCCATCCATAGGCACTTCATTTGCATTAATATTTTCAACTGTCTGTACTATTCTTCCGTTAATGCCTGCTATCTGCTGTGGCATAGGCTGCTGATTCATCTGCATAGGCTGTTGTTGCAAGCTCTGCTGATAATTTTGCAAAAAGTTCATTCTATCCATATATGGATTTTGAGATTGCATATAAGAATTATTCATCATAGGCACTGCTTGATAAGGATTGTTCATTGTCTGCCTCCTCTAAAACTTCCTCGATTGCGTGGATAACAAGAGATAATGTCACTAAGTCAAGCTTTTGCAATTCTTCTTTGCTTAAGATTTTTTCTCTAACTTCATCAGAAAACATTCGCATTACCTCTCTTTCTGATTATATTTTTGCATAAAAAAAGAGAAGAACATTATCAAGTTCTTCTCATATTTATGTCATACATCAAGGCTTTATTTAGTTTTAATTTACTACACACTTTTAATCTTGTTACTACACACTTACTACACACTTTTGCTATTGAAATACATAGAAATACATAGAAATATGTGAAAATTGTTAATCAGTCTAATATCAATTAAAAACCCTTAAATACCGCATTTATTGTGCTTTTTGTTAAGTTCATAAGGGGTAGTCTGATATACGTAATAAGTTTTCCAAGTTAAATATATTATACATCTTAACCCCCATTGTTTTGTGGTTTTTTCAATTTTAGTGTGTGTAGTACTACACACTTACTACACAGCACTTTTTTTAAAATCAACAATGTTGTCCTTGTCTTTCACAATTCTTTCAATATCTACTGCCGCTCTTTCTTCTGTTACGTGTGTATATAAATCCATTGTCATTTTAAGAGTTGCATGACCTAAATATGATTGAACAACTTTTGCCTGCACACCTGCTTCAAAACATCTTGTAGCAAAAGTATGTCTTAAAGTATGTCCACTAAACACAGGAAATTCGTTATCAAAACTTCTTGCAAGATTTATCTGCTTAACAATAGCTTTAATTGAATCTGAATAAATCTGCGAATTGAGAGGCGTGTTATAACTTGTCACAAACAAATAATTGTTCTGCTCTTTAGGTCTTTTGCACTTTACAATATCCTTTAATTCGAACTGCTTTTCAAGATATTTAATGCATTCGCTGTTAATAGGTACTTGTCTATAACTCTGTTTGGTTTTAGGCGGCTCAATGTGAAAAGTTTTGCACTTATCATCAAGGTATTTTTGATACACAAGTGTCTTATTAACATCAATATACCCCTCATCTAAGTGTATATCATTAGGTGTAAGTGCAAACAGTTCTCCTGGGCGCAAGCCTGTATTAACTGCCACATTATACAAATTATCGTAAAATGTCCCTTTACTTGCTTCTAAAAACTCTATCTGTTGTTTTGCTGTTAGTGTGAAAGCTTTAAGTTCTTTATCAGCCCTAAGCTTTACACCTTTTGCTGGATTTTTAATCATTAAGTCATCTTCTATTGCTCTACTGAACATATCATTAAGTATAACCTTAATCTTGTTCTGCCGTTCATATTTATAATTGTCATCAGCTATTTTATCAATTAGTGTTTGAATATCTGATTTAACAAAGGAATTTATGTTGCGATTTCCTAAAAAAGGTGATATATTTTTATTGTATATGTGAGTGTATTCTCTAAGGGTATTAGGGCGTACACTTTTCTTTTTGTACACTTCTATCCAACGATTAAACCAATCGTCCAGCTTAATATCATCTCTAATGCTTGTAAATTGAATATTTTCTGCTATTGCAACAGCCAATTCTTTTTTAACTTCTGATAACTTTGTGCCATAAATATATTTAATCTTATTAAATCTATCTTTATATCTCCCTTGATACACACCGTCCTTTCGCTGCGACAATCCTACACCTAGTTCTTTACCTTTTAAATCTTTTCCCATTCAAAAGCTCCTTTCTTTTGAAAAAAGCCTTGATATAGACAACCACATATTACTACATCAAGGCATATATTTCAATATATCTCTATATTTCGTTACTTTTTTCTATATAGTGCTCAAACTCCTTACGCTTAACAAGCCTCTTATTCCCAACTCTTAAAACAAATGGACAGCTAATTTCATTAAGCATACTGCTGATTCTATTAATTCCGATATTGCTATATTCGGACGCTTCTTCAACTGTTAATGTAACTTTTTCCCATATAGGAATTGTTTTAACCATGTCATCAGTCCTTTCTATCTTGATTTTTATATCCTTAACTCTTCTTGAAATTGTTGCTTTGGATAACATAAGTCTTTGACTAACCTGTTCTAAGCTCATATTACCCACAAGCAACTTGAAAATTCTTAGTTCCTCTTCTGTGAAATTGGCATTTTCAATTATTTCATCAAGCTCCGGCTTAGTCAGTCCCGAAAACTTCATAAGCCTATCTCCTTATTTAAACTTAATATGTTCTATTCCTGTTTCTTCGTATAACTGATTAACAAGCTCTTCCGCTGTGAATAATCTGTCATTATAGTTATCTATAAGTACTTTAAGTTCTCTCTGTACTTTTGTTAATCTCTGCTGTCCGAAACCGAACTTATCGTGTAGCACCCACATAATTAATATTAATGCTGATTCAAAATTTTTCTTCTGCTGTTCATTGCTAATTCTATTCATCTGAACACGTAACATTTGCTCCTTAAACTTTTTCTGTTCTGCCTTACTCATATTTTCACTTCTTTCTTAGAAATTGATTGTCGTATCGCCAGTAGTGCTTGCTATTATCATTCTTAAGGCTTTTACCCCTTTCATAGTCTGTCTGCCAGCATTTCTGACACAACTGTCCTTGCGGTCTGTCAATAGGTTCTCCACAACGATAGCACAAGTGATTTTCCTTGCGATATTCTTTTATATTCTGCCTATTTTCAGTTCTTTTTCTGTGGATAGCATTATCTTTACTCTGGCATATAAAACACTTCGCTTTGCCTTTAACAGCTTTAGTCTTACCACATCTAACACATATGCCAGCTTTTCTACGTTCAGCATATAAGTTTTTTGAATAGTGTTTAAACGCTTCGTTATTTTCTCTTCTCTTATCATCACTTAATGGGTGATTAGCTCTATATTCAGCTTTGTTAGCCAAACATTCCGGACATATCTTTTCATCACCCACAAGTTTATTTTTGCGGCATTCCGGGCAAATTTTAAACTGCCTGCAAAGTTCTCTAGTTTCTCTGCTGTAAGCCGTTTGCTTCTCCCTACATTCTTCGCAATAAAAGCCTTTTCTATCAAGCGGCTTGCCACATTTAGGGCACAATCCATTCTCTCGGCGGTAATTATATAATTTCTTCTGCGGACTAATTGGCGTTGTCTCCATTGAAAATCAACCTCTCATTCTGTCAATTCTATCTTGTACTTCTTTAGGTGCTTCAATATATTCTTCTGCGTTTGTATTTTGACCAATAAGGGCATTTTCTTTAATTTGTAATGTATTTATATCTCTTTGGAATTTTTGCTCGATTTGAGCCTTATACGAATTTTCGTTCGCTTTATCGATAAGTGATTTGATTTCCGGCGGCATACAGTTAAGTTCTTTCGACCTGTTCACCACTGTTCTATAGTTTTTCAGAAAATTAGATTGTATAACAGTCTCTATCGCCTGATAGTCTGACATTGCCCAATTTCTAAGGTTATCCGGCATACCAACCGCCTGCCTGACAAGTTGTGGTAGCTTGTTAAATTCTTCAACTGCACCATAATATCCATTCCGCAATGCTTTACTAACTAATCCCCAAGCTGTCATTCCGTCAAGTTCCTGCGGCTGTGATATTGTCTGTATCTTACTCATTATCTGCCCTACATCTGGTGCAAAACCGCTAGTATTAGTTGTAATGCAAGCTCTTAACGCCTGTAAAACTAATTCTTCTGGATATTCAGCAAACATTTCATACCAAGCATTAAGAGTAATTTCTTTATCTGGTGGATTGTAGTTAGGATAATAAGCTTGTATCGTCATCAGAAGTTTTCCGACCTGTTCCCTTGTCATTTCATTGCCTCCATCCATTCATCAAATACATTTTTCTTGCCTTGTTGTTTATTAGAATTATCTTCTTTCAATTCAAACAGTCCTTGCCAGCAATGGTCTACTGATTGATTAAGAATTTTAACAGCTAAGTCATTATCTCCACCAGACAACTTTTCAAGAGTATTCATAGCCCTATGTAATGCCTTGTCAGTGCATATAGGTTTTTTAATTCTCTTACGCATTGTCACATACTCGCTAAATGCTTCATCAAGCAATTCATCATCTGGGTAATAACTTTTCTTTTTGGATATTACGTTAGTAATATCTTTTTCCATATTCTTATCTTCTTTAATTTCTTCCGTTCTTTCATTCTTACTTTCTTTTAATATAGAGTTTGTTAATAGAATGTTATCTGTTTGTTGATTGTTTGTTAAGTTGCTTGTTATTTGTTTGTTATCTTGCTTGTTATCCGTTTGATACAAATTGTAGTTAACCACAGTAAATATCGTGAATTTATTTGTTGCTTTGCTTGTTATTTCGCCTGTTAATTGTAAGTGTTTTAGCGAGGTACGAATTTCCATTACAGACAAATTAGTTTCTTTTGATAATTCAGATATTGAAGAGGGAAAGGACCCTCTTTCAATTGTCTTGCCTTTATAATTTCCGTCTTTCCAATAGGCACTTATCAACATATACATAAAAAGTCTGAATGTATTAATATCGCTCCACCATTCCCACTTTAAAATCTTTCTGTCAATTTTAATAAAATTGCCTGCCATAATTACCTCTTCAAGTTCTGCCACATTGTTACTTCACTAAATCGTTAATGTTAATTCTGAATCCGTCAAATTCCTTGCCTTTACTTCTAACATAGGCAGACGTATCAAAGAACATCAAATTACCCTCTCTGTCCGTTGCCATACTTACGCCATTTCTTGCAAGACTGCCTTTGAGTAGGTTAAGTAGAATCTGTATTTCCTGCTTTGTTTCGTCTTTCATTATTTACCTCTCCATATTTCTTCATCAAGAATATATTGTCTGATAAATCTATCTGCGTACTGTGGGTGTATCATTGACCTTGCTGTTTTTCTGTCCACTCCCAATGAATTATCGCTTGTAACATATCTTTGCTTCATAACATCAACTGCCTCTAATGGTTCAAAAATAAAATTATTTTTAGGTTGTAAACCAATGAACCAATATTGTGTAGGCTTTTTATAGTAATCTCCATTCAAAGTCCTGTCTTTGTCTATGACATTAGGCTTTAGGCACCAAAAATGTGTTAAATAATGCATTCCGCTAGTGCTTAATGGATTTTCTATAATCAGCCTTAGATGCTTTCTTTGACAGACAATAACAAATTTGTTAAGTATCTCATAGAACAAACTTAACTGCCTGTGCCTTTTCATTGACACCTCGCATTTTTGCTCAATAGTGTAATTCTTATATTGATAAGCTGTGCAGCATAAATGCCTAGGGCTTTGGTCTGAAAAATAAGTGCAAGGGAAAAATGCAAATATCAAATCATCAGGGCTTATCTTATCAAACAAACTCGGTTCACCGTTGTACCCCCCCCTCTATCTCTTTGAAAAGGTCGGTAACATAGTCAGTTTCGTTAAATTCATTCTGAATATCATAGTCGTAGGCTTCAATTCCATACTTTTTGAAAGCATTCTTGAATGTGCCCGACTGTTCAAATAAACAATGTACTATCATTCTGTATCTCCTATAAAGTCAAATAAGTTCATCTGTGATGTCTCGGCTTTTACTCGGCTTTCAGCAATTTTATAATTTTTATCATCATTTTCAAATGCGATAAATTTTAATCCACAATTATGTGCCGCTATTGCAAAAGTTCCACTTCCTGCGAATGGATCCAAAAGTAGTTCACCATTTCTTGCAGATTGAGTAATCATATCCTCTGCAATATCAAGTCGCTTTTGATTCGGGTGTTCCGTCCTCTCATTGCCTTGACAAATTGGTTTTACCCAAAAAGATTGTTTCTGTCCTTTCTCGATATTCCAATAATGTTTAGCACCTGGCAACTTTGTAGCAAAAATGCAAAATTCAGTGCTAGACATATATCCAACCTTAAATATTTGAGGGCAAGGATTGGTTTTACACCAAACCAATGTACTTCTAACATGGAATCCTATATCTTTAAGTATATATTCAATAAAAGATACCTCATTTTTAGGAACCCACATATATAGACTAGCACTGTCTTTCATAACTCTATACACTTCGACAAAGACGCTCTGAATAAAGCTGAAATACGCCTCATTATCTGCAAAGAAATCCCATTTGCCATAATTGAAATTGAGTTCTTTTTTGTTTCCGCTTCTCTTTAATGCCTTGCTATCTATCGCACTTCTATCAATAGACTTTTTTTGAGAAATATTATAAGGAATATCTGTCATTACAATATCTATCATTCCATCATCTATTAATTTAAGCCCATCCCTGCAATCCATTTTATACAATCCATTTTCTAGCATTTTAAATCTACCAAAAGGAAACCTCGGTTTTATGTGCGCACAACCTATTCCTTTCTTTGATTTTTAGTCTATAGTTCTATACTTATCTTCTTGAAATTCTCTATCTTCTTCATCGGAATAAGCTCTTTTGCATTCTGCACAAAATTCTAAAAATGTCTCCATATCTGTGCTATTTTCGTATTTACAGCCTTTGCAATCATTCATTCTGAATCACCTACTTTCTCAAAAGGAACTCCTCTTAAATGCTCATCAAGGTCTAATTCCGTTCCATCAATATTTCCATTCAGCTTGTTTTGGCAATGACACAATAGTATTTCAAGGTCGCAAATTCTACCTGCCCTATACTCACTTCTTACGAAGTCAAGAACTCTTTTTGCGCTTTCCATCCTGTACTTTACTATCTTTGAATTGTACTCAAGTCTTATATCTGCAATTTCTTTTTCATGCCGTCTGATTTCAGCTAAATCACACTTGCAAAATTCATAATCACTAATAAGTTTTTCCTTTGTATCTCGTGCGATTTCTTCTGCTGTATAGCCTTTAATTTCGCTCATTCGTTCCTACCTTCTTTCAATATATCCATAAACTTCTCATACTGCTTCTGTGATACCTTATTATTAGCCTTATCCGCTCTCAATTCGATTTTAAGGTGTTTTTCGGCAATAGAGGATAATTCCCTCGCTAACACCTTTTTGCCTTGCTGTATGCCTTGCATATAGCCTTTAGGTGCTTTTCTCTCGCTTATTGAACCACTAGCACGATTTTCTCCTTGGCCACCTAAACTGACATTCCGAAGCTGATAGCCCTTATCAGCATATAGTTTGATGTAATACTTCTCCTTTTCGTCAAGCTGGCTTTCGGAAAAATTCAGAAATTCAACTCGCCAACCATAAGGGTTTTTCTCTTTGTCGTACAGCTTATGCTTGCGTAAACTAAGGTCTATGTGCTGTTCATAACCTACAAGGTGACTTGCCAATCTGCTAAGCGTATGTACTGCCTGTCCGATATACGCATACTTAAATCCGTTTTCATCTTCTCGGAGTAGGAAGTAAATCCCACTCCTGTCATTCAGCTTTGGATTCAGCTTTAATAGTCGCTTTTTATTTTCCTGTTCTATTGCCTTGGCTCTCGCTATGTTCTGATAACTCAAGAATTGCCACCTGCCTTTACTATCTCGATTGCGTCCTCTAAACATATAAAATGTCGGTTAGTTCCGTTTGCCTGAATATCAAGCATCATATCCGCCAAATCAAGGTTATACTTTTTAATTTTGTTTAACTCTTCAACAACCTTATTTACATCATAGGCAGTTGAAGTTTGTGTTTCATCATTGATAATACTCTTTACGATATTCAGACCAGCATTTATGCCTTTTGTGTATCCCCCTATCTCTCGTTCTTTCTGTTCTTTTATCAGCTCTAATAATTTATCCGCATCAATCAATCTCATTCTTCATCGCTCCAATCTAACCTACAACCGCACTTGCTACAGTAATTCGGTGCATTGTTGTTATTCATTATTCCTATATCGTGGCTGACTTTTATTGTGTTTCCACATTCGCAACGAAATACAGAAAGAGTATCACTAAGGTTATGGTTAAATATAGGTTTCTTCGGTATCTGCTTTTCTCTCGCCGTCCTGCACTCTTCAAAAGTCCCAATCTTGCGATATTGACGCCAATCGCTTAATGCTTCAAAATAATTGCTTTTCATATCCTGCAATTCTTCCGGTGTGCCAATTGCGCGATACTGTTGTACTTTTTCAAGTGCCTGTATTGCTACATCAACAGCATCACGCAATACCTGAGAATGTATCTCACCGCCTATTTCTAAATCAAACTGTATTGCTTCTATTGCTTCACTTTCTGTCATACTCGTACCTCTTTAATTGAATGGTAATCCCTCGTCAGCTACGCCATCCGGAATTGACATAAAGCTGTCTGAATTAGCATTGCCGCCCATAATTCCATTGTTATTATTATTCTGCTGATTAGCACGACTTTCGCAAAATTCGTGTCTTTCAACAACGCAATCATTGGTGTAGACTTTCTGTCCGTCTTTGTTGGTATAGTTGCCTGTCTGCCATCTGCCCTCAACGATAATCTTAGTTCCCTGATGTAAATACTTCTCTGCAAACTCTCCATTCTTGCCAAATGCAATGCAGTTAATAAAGTCTGCTGCCTGTTCACCCTCTTTCTTAAAAGTTCTGTCAACAGCTAATGTGTACCTTGCTACCGCCATACTTCCACTTGCTGTCTGTGAATATCTAACATCAACTTCTCTAACAACTCTTCCTGAAATTATCACTTTATTCATATTTTTTCCTCTTGCTTTCTGAAATTCGTTTTCTGGTTTCTTCACTTCTTTTTTGTCCTGTATGATGATATATTGTATGCGCCGAATTTGTCATCATACATAAATTTTCAATTCTGTTATCATTTTTATCCCGTTCAAATGATGTATGCAGCAATTTTGCGGCACTTCTATTCCTGTAGCTTTTTCATAAACTACGATATGTTCCATAACGTATCCGCCTTTATCTGCTCTTTTATGTTCCGGCATTAATATTTGAACGTATCCCTTTCTTGTTCTCCTAACGCCGCCATTCCAATTACTAGCATTTTTACCACTTTTGGCTTTTGACCTGTTCAAAAACTTAATTTCTTCATCTCTCTTTAAATTAAGTGAATAAGCTTTTTTATAGATTGCCAAAAATGTTTTATTAGGAAATAAGGCGATTAATTCATCATTTGTTAAGCGAGAATATTTATCTTTTAATAAAAGGACTTCCTCCTCACTCCATTTGGGATTCATAGTTATTATCTCCTTACATCTAAGTTTTCCATATTTGTTGCGGTTTCTTCCGCTTCTGATTGAAGCCATTCCATACAACTAGCTTCTCCCTCGTATTCTTCGCCGAATGTGTTCTTAAAAGTTAAAAGAAACTCTGCCAACTCTTCATCCGACATATTTCTTATTCTGTCGGCATTGGTTGTTGTAAATTTAGATGAAGTAATCTCCATCGTCACGTCCGCAATAAGCCCATCTCCATAACCATCTAGCTTTACAGATTCAATACTGCCAGCAAAATTACCATTTAGAGATAAATTCAACATTCTTGGTTTTCCTGTAGCACCACCATATCTATTTCCTTCTGTATCAAGAATTTTTATTAAATCATCAACTGTTATCATTCTCTCCACCTCTCAATTCTTTCAGTTTTGCTTCGGCTTCTGATTTTGTGAGGAATACAGTTTTGCCAAAATTCTTCGAATTTGTTACAATCCAATCAAGGCTATATGCCCTCATATCTTGCACATAATTTTCTTTTTTGCTGTCGCACTCATGCTCACACCCTTGGCATCTATATTCGTCGAATTCCTCATTGCTAAATGTGCATTTAGTGTATCTGTTGAAAATACAATAAACTGTATCTCCAACTTTGCAAGGTAACTTGATAAGTCTGCCCTGTTCGTCTAAATCCTCGTAATCTTTGAGCTTTCGATATACTGCGTCTATTTCTTCACAGTCTGGTTCGCAAGCCCTTTCCCATAATTCATCATCTATCCACGATGGATTGCTTTCTGTCAATCTCTCCATTTCTGCTCCTTTCTGCCTTTAATCATTATCAAAACTCCTATCTGTCATAATTTCAGCAAATCTCTTGGCAAGGATTTCTTTGATATTCTTTTCTACAAAATCGCCGATAGTTTTTTCGGTCCTTTCTTTCACAAACTGCTCAAAAGAAACACCCTGTATTTTCCTGTCACTACTCCAGCTTGAAGCAGACGTAAGTTTTTCAATTCTTCTGTCAACGATTTTTGTAATTTCTTCATCAAGATTTTTATAAATAACTTTCTCTGCATATTCGTCCATAGCAATCTTGACCTTTTCTTCAATTTCCTCACTATTGAGAGATATATTTAAAATCATTTTTGGTTCAGATTTCTTCATTTCAGTTCTCCTTTCTAAAAAGGGCACTCATTAGGATTTAATCCCAGCCCTTATAAAGACTTTCAGATACTTCAATCTCTCTGTTATTTAACTCATTTAAAGCCTTAATCAGCTTTAACTTTGTTTCTCTGCAAGGGAAATATCCGTACTTTGCATATCTCAACATTCTTTCAAATGTACTCATTGGGAATGGAATTTTATCATCAATGACAAGCCTTTTGAGATGTAAGTGTTCAAAAAACTTATCATCATATATAACCCTGTATTCAATATGAGTTTCCGTTTTATCGCCATTATCAAAAGGTATTTCTTCCACTTCTGCCCCTGTTTCATCTTCAATCTCTGCTTTGTAGTAGGCAAATTTAGTGATAGAAAAATCAAATTGGCTTATAATCTGCTCTGCTGTTCCATAGATTTTACTGATTAACTCGAGCCTTATTCCTGTTTCTTTGTGAACATAAGCCTTTACATTATCATTTTCATACAAGAACTTGTATTTAGCTTCATCTTCCGAAACAGCATCTTCCATTGTTCCATCAGTATATCCGGCTGTCATACTATCAAAGTAATCAACTGCTTCCTCTCTATCGCCCTCATTTTGAAAGAATATATCAAGGTCTTTCACTTTCTCTTGATTAAAAATATTCTTGAAGCAACCGCCACATATAAATCCTTTATGCCCTTCCATAAATTTATCGAGCCAATTTAACATCCAGTAGTTATCTCTGTTTTCTCTAATCAAAACGGACATTCATCTCCTTTCCTTAAAACCCATTCCCTGTTACGCTCCGCAACATCCACATTCGCCCCATAAGCGACTTTTTTCATCTTCTCGATGAAACTATCTCTATCAGCGTTTTCTGCTGATAGATGGCACATTATGACGTTCTGCAAGCTATCTGAATAATTTGCTTTAACAAAATCGCAAGCCGTGTCAATACTTAAGTGACCTCTGAAAACGTGTCTTGTCTTTGAGTCATTATCCTTATCAACCAAATCCTTGTCATAATTCACACCTAAGAGAATGTTGTTTATATCTCTAAACTTCCACTTGACAACCTCGCAATCGGTTATGTAAAGCATTCTTCCCATTTCCTTGTGAGTAATCAGAAAGCCGTATATCGGGCAAGGTTCGCCATTTGCGTCTGTATGTGTCCAACTTCCATCTATTGTTGTTAGGTCAAATGCCTGTACTCTAAAATCTCCATTACCAATTTTCATAGGTTTTTCGCTTATGTATGGTGCAAATACAGGTATTCCCATAGCTTCAAAATCTTTTACTGACTTGCTATGGTCAAGGTGCTTATGGGTGCATAACACACCCACAACATCTTTAATGTTCCAATTCAAGCCTTTTTTAATCTTCTTAATCGGTATTCCACAATCAAGGATAAGCGTTTCTCCACTGTTGGAAGTTAGCAGATAGCAATTACCGGCTGACGATGAGCCTAAGCATTTTAATTTCATACTCACACCTCGATTTCATCATCCTGTGGGAACTGGAAAACTTCCATATTGATGTATTTTTTAAGGATGTCTTTGAACTCTTCCGGCTTTAATGATTCTTCCATATGCTTGCATGTGCCACTTGCAAGAGCTTTTATAATTTCAATTCTCGAATATTGCTCTCTCAGAATTTCCATAGCCTTAATTGCCTTTTCTTTGGTGGAATAGGTTGCTATAAGACTGTTCAGAAACACTTCCGGTGGCTCTGCGACATTTTTAACTGCAACAATTCCATAATTCCCACCACTAATTTTTATTATTGAAAAAACAAAGTTTTCATAAGGAACATCTGTTTTTCCTGTCTGTGAAATTACTCTCATATCAGCTCTCCTTAATAAGATAAATTGATAACAATGAATGGGTCTTCCTGCCAAGTTCTCTTGTGTGCTGGCTCATAATTGTCAATATCATCAAATTCTACTTTATCGTCAAAACTTGCTGTAACTGTCACTTCCTGCGTGTCGTTTTCATTCTCTCTGTCAAATTCTGCTTCAACGTCAGTATCATATTCAGCTTCACAGTGAAACTTAACTTCTGTATCTGCATTATACTGACTTAATTCCTGTATTAATTCGTATACTGTCATATCTAATCTCCTATTCTGCCTGCATAAATGGCGGTAATGTGTTATCTTCTGCCTGTTCTTCGGTTACTTCCGTGGCTGTGCCCTCGATAATGTCGCTTTCTTCAAAATCAACGCTGTTTGCGTTTTCTTTAATCTCATCAGCAACAACCTTTTCTGTATCAAGTTTCACATCTGATATATTCTGAAATTCTTCCTGCGCATATAACCCTTGAAATCTGTCCGGGAAAGCTTCTCTCAAAGCCTGTACAACAGCTACTTTTCTAATCATTGTAGCTGGTTTTTTCGCCCATTGACTATTGAGCGAGCCGTCTTTTTTTCTTCCTGCATACTCATCAAAGCCTACTGACTGATACTCGTCCTCTTTTCCGTCGATAAAGATTTTCGCCCAGCCGCCTACGATAGTTTCGTTAGGTAAAACCATTGTTCCCTCTCGTTCTTCAACTGTTCCGTCCTTTTTAATTACAACGATTCCTGCTTTCTTTCCCTTATATCGTGGGTCTGCATTGGCTCTCTTTGTGAAAACATCTTTTCCGGTAACTATTGTGGCTGGGTCGTTACTTCCGTACTTAATAAGGTATGCTTCTCTCAAAAACGGATTTAAGTGCTGGTATCTGCATAATGACATAAACATCATTACTTCTCCGTCAGATACATTACCGCCGCCATTTACAAGATATCTTCTTATCATTGTTGGAGAAATTTTTACCATTTCTCCATTTGATTCATATTCAACTAACTGTGTATTCTCTGCCATAATTACTTTCCTACCTTTCTCCACTTAAAATCTGACCGACAATCTGTCTTAATTCGTTGCTAACCCTGCTTACAGTCCAAAAATCCGTAGTATCAAATGCGTGAGCACAATCAAATCCAATGTACCACTTGTTTTTATCATCAATTTCAAGCGGACTAGGTGCTTCTTTGTTTGCATATGTAATGCCGCCGTGGCAATTTATACTTGCTGTATTGATAGGCAACCTTTTGGAAACCTGCACATATCCACATCTGTAACAGTTGTCGCCCATATGCCGCATTATCACATAACAGTTAAAGCCATTGAAATTGAATGAGCGTTCTAATCTAGAAGTCATATTATCCCTCCACAATCTCTAATTTCTCACTATCATTAACAATCAGCATAATCAACTGGCTATCTACCATTTCAGCAACTTTTTTCTGATTATCTTCATCTAAACTCTCACTATCGTCTAAAATAATAGGCACTGATATGCCACTAATTTTCTGAATAGAATTACAAATATCAACTCTGCCTAAAATCCTGTTACCCTTGTTAGACATAGTTGTTAAAATGCTCTTTCCGTCAACAGTAGGTATGCAGCAACTTTTGTAATTGCCATTCTTAGCATATTCAAATAACTGCCACTTAACTAACCCAAAGTGGCTGTTTACCGCTTCTGTCAAGGCTTCATTCTTTGCCTTATCCAGTTCGTCAAGTAAATCAAGGATTTTCTCGGCATTAGCCTTATTCTGTTCAGAATCAACCCTTGTCTGCTTTAATTCTTCAAGTCGCTGTTCGTCTGCTGCCGTATCAGACTTTGCAATCTGGCTTTCACATTCTGCTAACTGCTGCCTTAAAGCTGTTTCCTGTGCCTTTAATTCTGCCTTAATCGCCGAAATATCATTAGCCTTGTGCATAGCCTGTTCCTTTTCTGCAATCTTCTGTTCAAGTGCCTTGTATTCCTTGGTGACTGATACATCAATTTCCTGTGGAAGTTCTGATAACTGCTTTTTGAGGTCTGCAATAGCTGCATTCAGCATTTCAAGGCTTTCTTTATGCTGTGGTAGCTCTTTCTGCAAATCTTCAAGAATCTTCTTATTTTCATCAAGTTTGCCCTTAATAAGGTTGCCGTTGTTTGTGATAGCCTTTAATTCTTCTGCCTTGTGGCTATCAAAATCAGTCCTTAACTGTTCTTTCTTATCTTCGGGATATTCCTGTCCGCAATAACTACAAATAAGGTTTGTTTCGTCAAATTTGCGTTCATTCTCCGCTTTCCACTTATCCCTTATATCTTGCAAATTCTTATTTATGTTCTCAATGGTATTCTGCTGATACTCAATGCTCTTTTCTGTATCAGCAATAGCCTTTTCTGTCTGCCTAACAAGAAACTGCTTATCAGAAATCTTGTCCTCAATCTCTCTCCTAGCCTTAATATTGTCCTCATTGGCTTTGCGGCTCATATCGTTAAGCTCAAACTTCAAGTTAAGAATATCTGAACTAGCCTTGTCATATTCAGTCATCAACTTGTTATTGTCAGTCTGCTTTGCCACACAATCAGCAATCTGTACTTTAAGGCTGTTTTTCTGTAATTCAAGGTCAGATACTTCAATAGCCTGTTTAAGCTGAATGTCACGCTCCTTTTCCTTAATCTGTCCGTCAAGAATTGGCAAATCCTTTGTAATCTTGGTCTTGGTAGCCTTATTCATAGCAGATAATTCCTCTGTCGTATATTTCTCCAATAAAGGAACTAACTCGGCTAATTCAGCCTTAGAATGTGCTATATCAAGGTCTGTAACATTCTCAACAAGGCTAAACAGGTATTCTCTCATTTCTGCCGGCTTTTGATTAAGAAAAGCATTTACATTACTGCACATCTTAAATACATTCATATCAACATCAAGGTATGCATTGAAGTCCTTAAGGTTCTTTCTCACATCATTAATGTAATATGAGTTATCATCCTTATAACCTGTCTTATCCTTGTTGTATGTACGGGCCTGTACTTTTTTCATAGTTACTTCTTTTCCATCAACATCAAGTGTAAGTTCAACACTTGTGTCCATATCATCAACGGATTTCCCGTCAATCTCTCGTCTGACAACTGGATTATCCTTTAATTCATAATCACAGTTGAATAAGCACCACAGATAAGCTGTGGCTATTGTTGACTTACCTACACCATTCTTAGCAATAATCTTTGTAATGCTGTAAAAATCAAACTCTGCGTGTGCATAACACATAAAGTTTTCAAGTACTGCCTTTTTTAAAACTGCTTTTTTCATAAACATATCCTTTCCTTATTAAATATTCATAATAAATACACCATCTTCAACCTGAAAGCTATCAACCACGATATTTATGTATGTACAATTTTTAGCTTCATTAAACGAACCATCAAAGATTGTTCCGTATCGTGGTGACCATATCTGACACATCGCATCTTCATCAAGCGCCATACTTGCTAACTCTCTAACCGTAATATCACTGCACATTAGCTTCGCCCTCATCTGCATAATCAATCTTGCTTACCGATACTTCATAAGCAGTTCTTGTTTCAACTTCATTGTCACTTATCTTCTTAGCGTATTCCCTGCTCTGGAATCTTCCCTGAATCTGAATATGTTCCCCAGCTTCAAGTCTACCTGCAAATCTCGCATTTCTTCCCCATACGATACAAGGTATGTAATCTGACTTACCATAGGCTCTATTGACAGCCATCATAATGTCACATACCTCTCTGCCTTGCGGTGTTGTTCTATATGTAGGTGCTTTGCATAAATGCCCTACGATTTCAATTGAATTGTTCGTATCCAGTGGAATTTCAACATCCTCTAATATATCAATCTCCCTAGCGAATATGCTAAGTATCAGATGGCTATGTGTGCCATCTATGTGTTGATTGTATGACCTAATCTGTCCGTTAATTACTACAGTTCTGTCTACATCTAGTCTGTTAATGTCAACAAGTCTTTCAGATACAACGACCGGAAGCGTATCTACATTGCCGCTTTTTCTTGGAGCTTCTATGTGAAAAATATAAAATCCCTCACCATAAACCTCGTGTGAAAATACTGGTTTCTTAGTAATCTTACCTATCATATAGGCTTTATTATTTGTTATCATTCCTTTTCTCCTCTCTTAACGAATCCTACGACTTTGCCGCCGTCTATAACTGTCACCATATCTTTCTTCTCGTACATATCAATGCAATCCTGTACTGTTATTACTTTCTCGTTTACCTGTTTCATATTGTTCAATCCTTTCTTTTCTCTTTGCCCTTGCCATTGTCAGAACGATACAAGCCAGTTCTAAAAACATCCCGAATATCGTTCCTAGCATAAATCCCTGTATCATAGCTTATATCTCTCTTTCATTATTGTAGGCAGTTCGTAGCAGTCGATATAATCGTGAGTGTCTGCTATGTACTTCTTTTTGAGTTCACTCAAACCACACCCGTATTCGTGCTTTAACTGCCCTAAAATATCTCTTGTAACTATGTTCCTTAATGGCTCACAATGTTTATTTCTTCCTAAGAGGTAACTTGTTCTTCTGCCAATGTGTGCCAGGATTTCAAGTTTTTCTACCTCATTAATCTGCTCGCCTTTTTCAGAAATAATAAATATCAATCTGCTAAAACTCCTTTCTAATTAATAAGCTGAAATATCATTGACACAATAAATAATATTGCTGATAACATCCATAAATATTCAGCTATCTTGCTGTCTCTCTTAGCTTTCTTGTATGCTGCAATAGAGACTTCTAACTTGTTTCTTTCTGCTATCAGTCCCTCTACTGATATGCTATATTGTGGTGTTGCTTGTACTTCCTTTTCCATAAACTTCTCCTTATTTTAAAAATTGTGATATAATCCTCTTATCTTTTTATAGGAAAGAGGTGAAACCTTGAAAGACTTCAACGATTTTAAAAAGTTCGTCAATGAAAATGGTGCTAACATTCACTCTTCTATTCATCAAAAAGTTATGAAAAGCGCTAATAGCAATAACTTTGCTGATGAGGGTGAAAAGCACGAATTCATTAGACGTGCGTGGGTTGAAATTGGTGTTATGGAAATGCTGGAACATTACCATAACTGGCTCAATCAAGATTAAAAGCTGATTTGCCAACTTCACCCTGATACTCTTTATCTTCCTTGCTTGTCAGTTTCTTTAAGTTCTCATTCAGTTCCGCAAGCAAGGAATTTCTCTTTTTCTCAACTGCGATTAATTCTTTTATCAATCTTTCCAACTCTTACTCCTTTCTTAAAAACTCATACTTATCTGTGCATTAGCTTCTTTTACCTGTTCAGCAAGTGCCATAGGCAACTCATAATCATCTATAAACTTGTGTACATTATCAATGTACTTTCTTCTTATGCTCTTATATGTTGTTACGCAACCAAACTCACGTTTTAATTGCTTATATATGTCAGAATATACCGAACTGCGAATACTGCCGTTCTTATAAGCTTCGCTATCCTTGCCACCAAGTACAATTACGCCTTTTCTATTAACGTGCTGTTTGACCTCATCAATCTCACAGCCGTAAAGAGGCGTGTTATCCTTAAGCTCTGTCATATCTTCTTTGATAGAGTTAACAGCCTGTTCAAGTTCTGTATAACCCTGTGCTAATAACTGTATCTGACCGCCTGTTGTCTTTGGTACACCATAGTTCCCTGTCTTTCTGATTGACGGAAGTACCTCTGATGTAACCCAATCTGTAAATCTCTCTGCACTCTCTTTTCTGCTCTGAAAGATTGTTTTGTAAAGGTTACTCTCATTAATAAATGTGGCTTCCTGTTCTCTGCCTAATCTGTCGGTGACCTTACTTGTAGTAACCCCATCTGTTTTAAGCCTTGCCTTAACTCTGCTTACCTGTTCAAGTTCCAATGCTTTGCATACATCAGCCAGACAAAACATAGGTTCATCATCTTTAGCAATGGTTCGGATTTCTCCAAACTCTGAATTGTTAAAAATCTGTAACTCCATAAACATTCCTTTCTAATAATGTGTGATATATTCCTTTTAAGGCACATTTGAGCAATTTTGCTCATTTCTATCTGTTGTAGCTTGTAGAACTTTATGTTTATTGATACAATAGAGAAGTGATGGTAGACATTTTCCAAAAAGGAGATTGTATGGATACTGTCATAGCATTGTGCGTATCAGTGGTCGGCTCATACTTCTGTGGCGTAGACTTCTGCACCCTGTACGCTCTTATTTCTATATCAATAGAATTAAATAAATATGCTAAAGACAAAACTGCCAATCGGTAGGTAATTCACACTTGATACGAACAGGGCGCTATCCCTGCCAAAAAGAACTAATGATGTTTGAATAAAAGTTTGTAACTATTTACCGCTACCATCACTTCTCTATTGTATCAATATCAAAAATTCTAATTCTTATGCGCCTTGTGGCAACTTATGAAGTTACTTTCTTTGCAAAAAAAATCTCCATAGGATTTTCAATATTCAAATTATCAATCATAATCTGAATTTCGTCACTTCCAAAAACACCCTTGTGCATTCGCAGATAGAAAGTTTTGGGCGTTACGCCTATCATTTGTGCAACTTCTGTCTGCGTTTTTCCGTTTTCAGCAATAATCCCACGAAGCTTATTTGTATCAACCATCTTCTCATCTCCTTTCCAACTTCGTAACTTTTGAAGTTACTCTTATTATACACCGCAAAAGTAACTTGTCAAGTTATTTTTTTCTTGACTTGTAACTTTTTTGTGCTATAATCAAGTTACCGATAGGAAAGGAGGAAACACTAATGATTAAAACTGTTGGAGATAGGATTAAGGAACAAAGAGAGCTTAACAATATGTCACAAGTAGAGTTGGCTAAAAAGATGGGCGTTTCTAAACAGACATTATATAAGTATGAAAACAATGCCGTAACAAACATACCAAGCGATAAAATTCAGATTGCTGCACAGATTCTTGATATTTCTCCATCATATTTAATGGGGTGGGAAGATAATTTATCTACTGATAATGCTGATATCATTCCCGACTTAATGTCAGATAAGAAAATGTTGGATAGTGTTAAGAAGTTAATGAAACTTAATAAAGAACATCAACAAACTATATTTGACAATATAGCCTATTGGTATGAGAAAGAGGGGCATTAAATGCCCCATTTCTTTTTGAATGATATAATTAATTCATATAAAAACTTTAAAAATCTTTTATTATTACAGTTATTGACTGTTTCTATTATTATTCGCCTGTATTCCTCATTACTCATAAACCTGCACTCCCCTCTCTTGCCCTTGCACGTTTGATAGCGATACGATTATTATAGAACACACGTTCTATAGTGTCAAGTGTAGCGGCGATATTGCCAACGCCAATCAAACAATATCGCCTGCCAGAACTTGAAAATGTTTAAGGGTCTTTTCTCAAAGACAAGTTTATTATACATTTATCGTTAGTATATTTCAAATACTTTCGGTCGTGTTATTTCGACTTTATTCGACAACTAACTGGAACTTGTCGATTGCATTACCCATAACGCCTGCATATCCGTCCATTCCATTTGATGTTTCATTGTCTATCTGTTCTGGATAGAAGTTGCGGTTATTGAATACAGATACCATATACTTTGCATACTTCCAAGGCTCACCCTCTGGCGTATAGTAAATGATTTCTATTGCGTCAATCTCGTGCTTCTTGTCACCTGCATAGCCATTATCGTAATCGTCATAATTAAAGCCAGTAACATAAGGAAGCCAATCACCGCCCTTTAAGTGAACTCTGTACTTAACTGAACCTCTGCTAACCTTGATAATAAGTGCTGTGATAGCTTTATTGTCGCCTGCGCCAGCCCAATCTTCTCTGCCCTCTACTTCACCCCACCAACGGTCTGTATAAGCGGCATATGTAGCATATACGTGTTCATCTGTGCTATCCTCTGTGTTATCTTCTTCGCTGTTATCTTCTGTATTATCTTCTTCATTATGAAAGCCATAGAATTCTGATAAGTCGCAAACTCCGTCTACTCCATCTACAACACCGCTTGATGTATACTGCCAGCCTGCAAGGTAATGGTCAATGTTAGGTGTCTTGTCTGTATTAACATCATCATTTAACTGCATTTCATCATAGCCTAAGTAGTAACGTGCTATCCAGAACGGACAATCTAAGTCGCTAGGGTCTGTATAGGGCTTGATGTAACTACCATAGAATGATAAGCCAGTATATACGCCAAAGTCATATCCTGCACCCTCAATAACCTCTTTGTAAGCCTTGATAATATCAATAAGCTCTGAACCTAAGTTTCGCATACAAGTATCTTCAACGTCCATCCAAACTGTTACCTTACGTCCGTCAAGTACCTCTAATACTCTTTTAGCCGCTGCGATAGCTTCTTCTACTGTTGGCGTGTAAACATAATTGTATACACCGCAGATATGCACACCTGCTAACTGACAGCCTTTCCAGTTGTTTTCAAACTGCTTATCTGGGTCAAAATCACGTCTGATAACCTTAAGAATAGCGTGAGTAAGTCCTGCCGCCTTAACTCTGTTCCAGTCAACTACACCATTCCACGCTGAAAAATCTCCACATTTAATCATAATTAAAATACCTCACTTTCTACTGTTCCTGTTACATCTGAACCAACTGTGCTATCTTCTGTGCTGTATGTTGCCTTGTATGTGTTTTTAACACCATCAAGAAAGCTCTTAAGCTCGCTGTCTAGTGCTATATCATTTGCCAAGTATGCCGCAAAGTCATTGAAGCTAGCTGACATACTAACTGTGCCGCTTTCGCTGATTGTAGCTGACAGATAAGCTACCTGTTTAAGTGCCCCGTCTGAGTTTTGAACGGATAATGTTCCGTTCTTCTGAATTGATGAGTTGATGTCTAACATTGTGTTTTACCTCCTAATTCGCATTAAAAAGGACACCCGAAGATGTCCTTAATTGCTTAATTGCTTTTCCAATTTTTTAATACGCATATTCTGCGATTGTACAGTCGCAACTATATCCGCTATTAATTCATCATAGCGTAATGCGTATCTTGCTGTTAGCTCTTTAGTTGTATTTCCGTTTTCGTCTGAGACTTGTGTTTCGTAGTTATCATTATTAATCTTTTTATCGATAAATAATCCCCAGTCATCTTTCATAGTTTCTTTAACCTGCTGTGCAATAAATCCGTGATGGTAGCGATTAGAAGTACCGTTAATCATTTTAAATTCGCAAGGTTTTAAATTGTAGATGAATTCAGAAGACTCTTCTGAATTCAATAAATGAACATCTTTTTTTACGTTCTCGTCTGAATCAGAAGCGATTGTTCCATAAATTGACCCGAAACATCGCAAATCATATCCTATGTATGTACTTCCATATACTGACAGTTCACAGTTCTCGTAGTGTCTGTCCTCTGTATTTGTAATTCTGACATTTTGTGTGTCTTTTCCTGAATTTGGATTATAGCAATATACTGTAAGTGTCGTTGGTTTTTTAATATTGTCTTGGTAACCGCCATTCATCGAAATATTGGGCGAAAAAAACTCTAATGATTTGTTTAAATCGTCGTTTATTCTTATAATGAATTCGTATTCCGTATTTTCTGTTTTATTCTTAGTGCAATTTATTCCGACAACATCTCCATAATCTGCATTGAGCACTAAAGCTCTTCTTACTTCATTATTGCTAGTATAGTATCTTGTTGTAGTTATCGAACCTACATAATTTTCGTAATCGTCGACCCAAGAATAGAATTTAATGTAATTTTGGTCTATCGACATTCCTTTAATTCCATTATTTTGATATGTCGACAATATACCATTATCAATTGAGAAATTGCCAATTTGACCTTTAGAAGCATACATATATCCATCCGCACGAACGTACCAATTACCATAATATGCCCCATCTCTTTCTTCTTGGCAAGAGAATGTCCAAGCTTCGGAATTAGCGGGTGCCTGTATATAAGTTCTATATTTGCCGTAATCTTTATAGATAGAAGACTTGCTGATGTCCCAGCCTCCAATCGTGCCAGACGAAAAATAGCCGCTTCCTGTAATTTGTGCGTTAGTTGCATATAGTTTACCAGTTTGACTTATATAAAAATTAGGACTTTTGCTGTATCCCTCATCTTCAGTTCCGTGAAAAACCGAAAAAACATATGGTGTAATATCACCAGGTATTTGTAATGCAATTCTGAATAAGTCATTATTCTGCTTAAATATTGTACTTATTGAATCTTTAGACACTTTCCAGCCGCCAACGTTTCCGCCGTTGGCAATCAGATTGCTACAAGTTATAGTTCCGTCTGCTGTAATGCTGGCGTTCGTGCTGTTTAATGTAAACCTGTTGCCACTTAAATTAAGCCCACCCCTTGCAGTAATATTTATTGTATCTGCAATAGCTTCGATAGCACTCTTAAGCTCGCCTGTTTTAGGGTCTTTTTTGATATATAAATCAAGGCTTGTTTTAGTTGCATAACTTTCTAAATCGCTTGACTTAGCGTAAGTTCCACTAAGTGCCAAACTAATACTTGAACCATTATCATTAATTTCCTGCGTAATTTTGTTAATCATAGTAGTTGTTGTACTATAATTATCTGTCAGATTTTTCTTTGTCTGTGTTAATTCTGTTGATATGCTCTTAAGATTAATCTTAAGACTAGCGTTCTGATTAAGCATATAGGCTAATTGTGTGTTAGATACCTCTTTCCAACCCCAATTACCTTTACCATCTTTAGCCCAACGCCAAGTTTTATGAGCTGTTTCGTTGTATGCTATTGCCCCGTGATATTTTGCGTATTCATCATTGCTATAAGTCCAAGTAAGATTATCGCTTGGAAATAAATCATCTGACGGATAAATAGGTATGAACCAATCAATAGCTGGGTAATTATCTTTGTTAGGTGTTTCTGTAACTGTATACACCATAAAATTATCGTTCGTTTGTTGGTATAAGTCGGATAACGTGATTTCGTAACTATCTAGTTTCTGATTAACAGTAGAAAACTTAGTCTTAATGCTTTCGTTGTCAACATTTTCAGTCCACCACAACTTGTTAGTGATAAAATCACTAGCAACTTTCATCATACCGCCCCATTGAGTATAATCTTTGCCAGCACCACTTGTTATAGCTTGCATAATGACATTAAGTGTCTGCCCCTCGTTGTCCAGATAAATTTTATTGCTCTTAAGTGTATGGGTGTTATCGTTATTGATAACACTAAATAGTGTTTCAATATCCAGCTTGCTTGCATTGATATTAGCATTATCTTGAACAACATCATCACGAACAACTTTCCTCGTAACACCTTTTTCAGTAAGTCCTAAGGCATCAAACATAAGATTGCCAGCTTTATCCCAGACATACATATTGTAGTCCGAATTAGCGTCTTTACCTATTTGAACTCTTGCAACCTTGTTATCATCTTTTATCTGTATCGTATTGTCAGCTATATCAAGATTTCCGCTTTCGCTTAGAATTTCAACAAGGTTTGTATAAATCTTCCCACTTGTAATCTTATCTGCGGCTATACTATCAATCATAGCAGATTTTATCTGTGCATTGCCAATAACACTTACAACTGCATTAGCGAATTCTGTTGTTAAACTTTTACCTGTCGCAGAACCAAACATTAAAGTCTTAATGTCTGCTACGTCTGCGTTTAATACACCTATCTGTGCATAATCTGCTTGCAACTTAGCGATATTAGCTTCATTAATCGTAGCTTTATTTGCCGTCAAATTAACAATATTTGCTGTAATAGTTTCAATCTTATTAGCCTTTAATTGGTCGATATACGCTTGATGTGCTTTTAAACTCTCAATATTAGCACTAGTTATATCAGCATTTTCGATAACTGCCTTGTTGATTAAGACTAAATCAGCGTAGTATCGTTCCATTTGCTTTGTTATCGGACCGCTAGCAATATTACTGTTTTCTGTGTCAGATTGTCCGATAGATGTAACTGTGTCCATTAAGCCGCCATCACATTCGTGTGTTATCTGCATTATAGGCACTTTGTAATCAACGCCGCCCTTATTAACAGTTATAATGTCGCCTACTTCAAGCCGCCAGTCACCGACAAACTTAACTGTAAGCGGTCTAAACTGAAAGCCGCCTATCTTTTTATAAATCTCATTTAAGTTAGCTTGTGTCATAAATGGATTAGCAAAGCTAAGTCCAGTTGTACCACTGCCGCTAGTGATTGTGCTAGTTTCCTTATCACCAGACTTTGTATTGTTACAAGTCAGCTTTCTTATCGTAAAATCTTTGCTAGTGGTAAAAGTAACCCCTTGCTGATAGTATTGATGTCCGTCAAGCACATAATCGCTATCTTTGTACCACTTTATTTCAAGGTTTCCGTCAGAATTAATAGCCGCATTTCCACCTTGTAGCATAGCCATATAACCTATCATTTCACGCATTGTATAGCCTTGCGGCTTATCTATGATTGTATGTGTGTTTGTTATGCTAGTCGCTAACTGTATGCCTAACTTTGTACAGATTTCCTCTAAAATAGCCTTATCCGTACTAGGATAAGTCAAAGCTGAAAAATAACCTTTTTCAGCTTTGTACATCTTGTCATAAGCTGTGTACTTAGTGTATTCGCCGTTACTTTCTTCTTTAGTTACAGTAAATATGCCTATCTGTACATACTCAATGCCGCTATCGCCCTTAACACCCTCAAAAATGGTTATATCCTTATTTTCAAGCGTGATTTCTGGATTATAAATAGAAAAGGTAACACTACTACTGCAAGTGTTACCTATGGAAATGCTATTGTTCGGATTGATTATGTTGCTGTACTTAAACTCATTAAGTGTCTGATTGTATTCTTTTCCGTCAACTAAATATTTGCTGTAATATCTTGCATACAGCAAATTGAAATCCGCACCCCAATTAAAATTTTTCATTAGGTTGCTCCTTTCTGCTGATTAATTGTTAATCATAAAGCTAAGTGCGATAATCTTAGCTGGCTCAATGGCTTCGCAACTATCAAATGCACTTATATCAACTTTTGTGTATTCAGATACTTCTATTTCCTGTTCTCCTAGTTCTTCAAGTTCTGATTTTATCTTATCGTTGTTATCTTTATTTTCCTCGCGTATCTTTTCTATCGTTTCTACTACCGCTTTAAAGTGTGGCTCTAATGCCTTAATATTAGACATAATGGCAACTGCTAATCTGCCACCCATTTTAAGCTGTGCTACACTTGCAAGTGCTTCATAATGTGCTAAAACTTCATTTCCTGTTATTTTCATAGTTAATCTCCTTATTTCTGAATTAAACTTATTTTTGCTCCGACTATTAATCCATCCTCATTCTTTGCTCTTGTGAGATACGGATATGTCACATCTCCTGTGTATATTGTCATTTCCTTTTGTGTACCGCCTAAGAATAGGACTTGTGCTGTCGGGAATGGGTTATTTTCATCACTAATCACATTATCAAGTAACAATGCCTGTTCGCCTGTAAGTGGCGGTAATTGCAGTTCTACTTTGTCTTTAATAGCCACGATTGTGCCTACCATTTCTCCATAATCGTTTCTTCCTGTGTTCTTAGACCATATCTTATTTCTGCTGTATGTGTAGCCGTTATATGCTACTGGGAATGTTACTCCCTCGATAATTACAGCGCTTATCATTCAATCACCTCTTTTCTATATATTTACTTCAATAAGCCCAGACAGACTTAACCATATGGAAGACGGAATTAAGAATAATAACGATATGATAAGCAAGCTAAACAGCAATTCTTATAATTTATTTAAAGTAATCAAGGTTAGTTACGATAATGCAGTAATTGAAGCTAACAAGCCGTTCCTAATAGAAAAGGAATTCACGCTACCTACCGGCTATAAAGCAATAGGTATATGTGGGCAACACTTAGGAAGAAATGCTGGTATTACTTACACAATGGTTGGTATATCAGATGGACATATATGCCAAGTTGGTGGGTGGGCAGGTAGTAACACATACTTTAATGGCTATGTGGAAATTTTATTGTGTACAGCTTTATAATTTATTTTTTTCTGATTACCCTAAAGTTTAATAATTAAAAATTGGTAAATAGTTAATTCAGATAAGTACGCAACTGTCTTGTACATATTCAATCGCATTTGTTGAACTTGGTGCATATGCACTTAGAGTTCCATTTATATATGCAAATTTTATTATTTTTCCACTAGTATTAGCGGTTAAGTGTCCATAACCTTTGTAATTTATATTGCTTATTTCACCAATTGTGGTCCATTCTTTTGGAAATGCTTGAGTTAATCTGCCGCTGGAATGCAGGTAACATATGCCCAATTTGTGGTATATGATTAATTCAAGACCTAGGTAATTAAATATTCCCTCAATGTCACTATTAGCTATATTGCTGTTTAGTTCACTTATCATATCATTATTACTCTTAATTCCATCTTCCATATGGTTAAGTCTATCTGGGCTTATTGGAGTGCCGCCGCTAGTGCCAGCTTTCCACGCTTGCTTTATGTATTGTATAAAATTCATAGTAAAACCTCACTTTCCAAGCACACAAAAAGGACACCTCACAATTAAGTGAAATGTCCTTGTCATTTTGCTATTTATTTGTTATTATTGACGTGAGCAACTTATATGTACTCATATGTGCTAATCAGAACAGGTCTACCCAACTTGTTCTGATTTTTTATAGCTGTAAATTTCTTACAGCTATTGAATTTTCTTTCTGTTTGAGCTATTATATCTCACAAGAGAACTTATGCAACATTATTGAATAATTGCAGTATAAATTCTCTTCCAAGTTGGGTAATTCGTCTATGATAGATTACTTTACCACTGTCAAGAATTTCTTGTTTAATTTCCTCATATCCCATACTGCTGTATGGTGAGTAAAGAACCCAAGTTCCATTGACATTGTACTGAATTTTTCTATCAGCAAGCAACTTGTTAAGTTGAATAGCAGAATTTAAGTTCAGCTCTTTAGCAATCTCCGTCATTGTATATGTTTTATTGACGTGCGTTAAGATAGCGTTCTTTCTTTCTGCTTCAACTCTTGCTTGCCTTTCTTTTTTTAACTTTGTTAATAATTCTATTCCAAAGTCTGGATTATTCAGTATTTCATCAATAACATTATCAGTAGCATATATTCCATTCTTACGAATTGACGGAATAATCTCATCAGCCACTAATGCTTGAAATTTCTCTGCTGTTTCATTTTTGGCTTTCATTGCTAGTCGGTAGAAGATGTTTTCTGGGATAAAATCTGGACAATTCCCTTTGTAATTGCCGTTGCAACTTCCTGCAACGACCTTTAAATCTGTTAGATAATTGTAGACCGTATTCCACCTAACAACCTCGTTGCCACTTGCTGCAACGGTGGTAAACCCAAGTCCTCTAGCAACATTTTCCAATCTTAAGTAAGCAACGCCATTCTGCTCATAGCAGTCTACGCCGCAAATATTCTTAGTGTTCATTGGTGCCTTAATCTCATTGTGAGTGTCATCTTTTGTAGTTGGATTATTATAACTCATTATTTTACCTCCTACAAATTTATCATTCGCTCAAAGCAGAACTTATTGCGTAGTGGGAGTATATGCCCACAATGCCTCACGCAATAATATTATGCCACTTCCTTTGTAGTCTTGTCCTGTTCCTTTAAATCAAAATTATTAACATTGTCCTGAATAGTTTCTAATTGCTGTAAAACTCCTATGAGAACATATCCTATTCTTTCGTTTTCCATATTTGCTAAAACTTCTGTTACTGTTGCGTGTGCAATTTCTGACGCTATGTCAATATTTGTTACGATTTCTACATTACTCATTTGTTTTTCCTCCGAAAATATTCTTGAATTTTCCGAAAGAAACTGATATGATAGATTTATCAATTCCTTTCGGATTGGTGGTTTGAGTAGCAACTAAAAGTTTTGACCGACTTGTTGCTACTCTTTTTTGTTGTCTTTAAGTTCTTTTTCTACTAACCCTATACCTTTCATAATGGTGTCGGTTCTTGTTAATTTCAATTCATCAGCACATTTCTGAATACGATTAGCTTCATCTTTTGTTATTCTGATATTAAGATTAACATTTCTAGGGTTTTCCTTATGTGGTCTTCCTGCTGGACTAATAATAATCACTCCTTTCAATTATTGCCCTTGCAATATTTATGTTATTATAATAACTGCCCTTGCAATAATTGTCAAGCACTTTTTAATAAAAAATGGAACGCACCGAAAAGATACGCTCCATTAAAATCATGTATTACCAAAAAATCAGCCCACATCTGTTACACACAAACCTATGTTGTGAATAAGTTCCGCCCTGTTGCTTAATCTTCTCTTTCTTATTAACCAGTGTAAACGGTCTAAACGGATTCAAATTAACGGTATATCTTGTCTTAGTTTTCTGTGGTACAGTTGTTGTAATCTGTGTGTGAGAGCAGTCCCAACTGCTACATCTTGGACAATATACTTCAACTAAGCCGTTTTCTGTCGCTCTGTACACTCCTTTAAAGTTAGGATTTAGTGGGCGTTGAATTTGTGGTTGCTGTTTTTTCTTTATTCCTAATACTTCCAGCATTTTATATAAGCCTTTTTTTAACATATACATTCCCCCTTATCTTTAGTACTTTAAATATATTCTTTTATTATTTATTTGTCAATTAATAAGGGAATGCTGCTTGCCCTGTCATATTAGTGTAGTTATTAGCTTTATCCTGTACCATTGTAAACAATTTATCAGCGTCACCTTGTAGTGTTATATTAACGTTGTTGTTGGCTTCTGACATAGCCGCTACAACCGCATTGTATACTGCTGGATAAACTGCATTAGCAATACCTGTTGTAATTTCTTGTTGATTGGCTACTGCTGTTCTTCCGTCCATAGTACCAACCATTTCGGGTGCTACTTCATTAGCAACGAATAACTGTCCTTTGTTTGGAAAGCCGCCATTTGCATACCAATCAACACTTATCTTGGGCACTTGAGGTGGCACAAGACTAAATTCGCCATCAATATCGAAATGTGGCGTTTTTATATGTGGAAAGCTAAGTCCTAAGTTGTCCCACCAATCTTTGAAATTATACCACATATCTCTTACTTTATAAAAAAAGTTCTCAACGGCTACTGAAATTTCACTAAGGGATGGTTTGCTATCCCACCAATTAACTACATTATTCCACTTATCTTGTATGCCTACTCTTATTCCATCTGCCATATCACGCCATCTATCTGCCGTAAAGTAAGGTGCTACGTGATTATTCCACCAATTGTAAATTCCGGTTGTGCTCCACCAAGAAGAAAAATCAGACCATTTATCTTGTAGACTTGACTTGAAATTATCACCCAAGTTGTTCCATTTATCTTTAGCAAACCAAGGCGTAACATCATTATTCCACCAATTATATATACCTGTACTACTCCACCAGTTATTAAAAGAAGTCCAGCTATCTTGCAAGCTATCTTTTGTATTATCTCCAAGTGACTGCCACTTCGCTTTAGTAAACCAAGGCGTAACATCATTATTCCACCAATTTACGATTGCTGTATTATTCCACCAATCTGTAATTTCATTCCATTTTTCTTGTGCAGCTATTTTTATATTTTCTATGCCATCTTTTGCTTTTTTTACATATTTACTATCATCTATGCTTGCTGAAAATTCCGTAATAAATTTAAGTGTAAGAATTCCGCCCGGAATAACCAAAGAAGCCAAAATTCCTGCAATTCCCCATTTGTCGTATATCTCCTGGTAAGCACCCCATATTAATTTTATTGCTGATACTCCTAAGTCAATTGCTAGGTCCAAAATTTTTACAGTTATTTTTCCTAAATCTATACCTTCAATAAACTTTATTATATTTCTTCCTAATTGTTCCCAATCAACAGAACTAACAAATCCATCTGCAAAATCCAAAACATTGCAAATAGCTTCTGTAATTGCTTCTCCTGTTTTTTTCCAAGGAAAAGCATTTATCCCTTTGTTTATTTGTTTGCCTGCGTAAGTACCTATTCCGTACCAGTCACCCTTTTTTATGGCTTTTTCTATTCTATCAGCCCAAGCAACTGCCGAATTTTCCATATTGGCAAATGCTTTATTCCACGCCGCTTCATATTCTGCCGCCGCCTTAGCAATATCATCTGTCAAATCAATAGTGCTACCGCCACCACCGCTTGAGCCCTTACTTGAGCTTGTATCGTCCTGTAATTTATTTATTTCATCAAATCCCATAAGGGATAATGTAGCTTTCTTAGCTGAATCAGCTACATCTTTGTAGCCGTCTGAAATATCTTCTAAGCCATCTGATGTGTCTTTATAGCCACTTTGTCCGAAGCTCTCAAAGTCAATCTTAACACCCATTAAAGAAGCAAGATTGACTAATAATCTTTTGATTACAATAGTTACTCCGTTTACTACTGGCATAACCTTTGAAAGAATTGGGATAAATAGCTGTCCTGCTACCATTCCTACCTCTTTCATATTGTTGCTGAACTGGCGTAACATATTACTTGGGCTGTTAATCGTATTGGCTAAATCACCCCAAGATACTTTACTTTGGTCTAATATTGCTAACACTCTTAACTGCTGTTTTTCCATCTGTGTCATTTCTGATACAGACTTAGAAATGCCTAAGTTATAAGCATATGTCGCTAATGTAGCATTGGTAATATCAATACCATACTTGTACAATGCCCTCGATTGTCCGATTAAACCGCTTTGTAAGTTCTGTGCTACTGTTGAATAGTCCACATTGAAAAGTGAGCTTATATCGCCCGCAAGCATTGTCATTGACTTTGTTATAGCCGTTGTTGCTTCGCCTGTCTGTCCTAACGAATTAGTAACAGAAGCTAACTGTGAAGCATACTGTGTTACTTCTTGTATGTTAAGTCCTAAGTTCTTTGCTCCGCTTTCTTCAAGCAAACCGCCTTGAACATTAACTTTTAAACCAGACAGCTTTCCGAGAGTATCGTTTACTCTGCTTTGGAAGCTCTCTGCATATGCTGTTGCGTTATCATATCCGTACTTTTCGTAATCTTTATCCCACTCTGAACCAATCTTGCCAAACGCTACCGCTTGATAGTTGAATGCTTCAATGTAATCTGTTGTTGACTTAATTGCTTCTATAAGTTTCTTACTGCCACGAATTACCATAAAATAAGTGGCATAAAACTTACCTATCGCACTTGCTAAGTTCCAACTGCTTCTAGTTGCTGTCCTAGCACTTGTAGACACGCCATACAGTGACTTTTGAAGTGAGTTTGAAGAAGTACCCACCTTGCTACCTTGACTAGCAAGATTAGCCAATGCGTTAGTCATTTGAATAACATTCTGACTTACTGTTGGTGCTCTTGATAGCGTTGTCATTAAGCCATTTAAAGCATTGCCTAGCTTTGGAATGTTTACAACGGCATTTTCTATACTCTTACTGCCTAGCTTACCAAGTGACTTTGCAAATTCTGTGACCTGTGTTGCATTTTGCGGAATAGCTGATATGCTTGCAACTGCCTTTGTGACAGCTTGAAGTGATGTAGCTGTGTTAGTTAGTGCAACCGAATCAACAGAACCTATCTTTGTGATGTTCTTAGCAAGTCGGGTAAAATCTGCTGTCCCTGCGTTCATATTCTGCATAGCAGAACCTAACTGACTAACACCGCTCGCAAGACTGCTTAGCGATGAGCCATTTACAGTCGCAAGTGATGTTGACAGCCTTGTAAGCTGATTTATCAGCTTATCTACAGAATTGATAGCTTTAGTGGCAGTACCGGTAATTTTAACTTCTAATGAATCTAATTCCACGCTTTAACCCCCTTTATAGGATTGTTGGCGGTAGTCCTCTCTTTTCAGCTCGTGCCGCCCATTTCTGTTCATTGAGTAACATTCGCTGTAACTCTTTATCGTAGGTATCTTCTTCGCTTTCTTCCGTTTTTTCTGATAAAATAGCCTGCTTCGGATATTCAATGTGTGTATCTTTACTAAATGCCGCACCAATGCCGCAAGAAATAGCCGGTATTGCATAGACAAAAAACCAGTTATACATTTCTGCATCTCGATTTTGTCTATCAATCTTTTTGCCTTTTGCGTATAGTAATAATTTTGTAGGTGTCATTTTAAGAAAGTCTGAATAACTAATACCTAGTGAACTGGCTAAGACAAAGTATTCTTCCCAGATTATTTTGTGGAAGTCTGCTTTTTCTTGTGGTCCTGTGGAACTACTGTCGGCTTCTTCTGCTCCTGTGCCGCTTCTTCCACATTGTTCGCCATTTCCTCTAACATCGTTGTTATTCCGCTCAACTCGAAAAAACCATCATCTTCCATCGCTTTCTTAATCTCCTCGAACAATGTTCTATATCCGTAACTTTTATCTGTCTTTCTCTTCTCTGTAATATATGCTCTAGTGAGTTCCTTTGCTTCATCCATAGTTACAGGGTTATTATCAATACAACCCGCATAAATGGCTAAAATGCAAATCTCTGGCACATCTGCTGTCATATTTGCTAATCCGTCAAAAGAAGCCTGTGCAACGCTTTTATCTGTCTGTGCAAGCAAGTAAGAACCATTAACGACAGAAAACATTTTCTGCACTATCTCTTTGCACTCTGCCGCACCAAAAGAAAACTCAACTTTGTATTCTTTTCCATTTACATTAATATTCATCATAATTTTTACCCTTTCCCACCCTATCACCATATAGGGAAAGGTGCGGATTTTACACCGCACCTACCTTTTAAATTAATTATTCTGTTACATCATCAAAGTATGATGTGTAATCGGCTGTTTTGGCGTCTTTGACGCTATTCGACACAGCCTTTTTTGATTTAGTCGAATAGCTCATTATTCCCCCACCTTTGTTACTGTGAAGGTGCCACCAGCACCTTCGACAACTTGAAGCTTGTCTGTGCATTCGATAGGTGAAGTGTTAGGAACTGCTGTTACTGTCATTTCAAGTACTGAATCAGTACCAGAAACATCATTAGGTGTTGCTGTTACCTGTCCAACAAATGCGTACTTAGCAACCGCACCTAATCCGTCAGAGCCATATAACTGAATAATATCTAACTGCTTACCCTCTGCCTTGATTAAGTCCTGTAAATAAGCCTTTTCAAGGTTGCCTGTGTAAGTCTTAGCATCAGATGTTTTGATACCCATTAAAAATGTCTGTGAATCATCTTCAAATGTTGTACTTTCAACTGTGTTAGGTGCTGATACTGGTGCTGAAATTGACTTAGCCGCAACCATTAACTTATATGAGCCTGCAAAGCCATCTTCGCTATGCTCCTTGTAGATAACTCTAGCTTTATAACTTGTACTTGCCATTACCTTGTCTACCTCCTAAAAATTTGCAAAAAAATAAGAGCATTTCTGCTCTTTGTTACAATAATCTGTCATTTGCTCCGATTAACCGCCTAAATCGTGCGGTACTCTTATGTACTTTATTACTGATTGAGAACTCTGGCATTGCGTTACCTTGAAATCTCATTGTCTTAAATGTATCTGTAATTATCGCCATAACCTTGCGACAGTCAGATTTGCTTGTGTTAGTTGTAACATCTACTTGAAATGTTGCTAACAATGCGTTAACCGTCTGTCCGTCAAGTGTTCGCCCTTGTTCAACTGCTGGCAGTAAATGAATGTATACTGTCGGGAATACTGCTTGACCGCTATTTTCCCCCTCATTGGTTATGACTATCTTTGGATATGTCTTTTTAAGCTGTGCTAGGGTTTTAGCCTTGACAAGTGCTGTGACTGTGTTTTCAAGGTCTGTCGCCCAATCGTTTGCATTTGCCATTAGCTAAACACCTCTCTTGCTATCTGCTTATATTGATTAATAATCTCTATTGTAGCGTTGTACATAGGCATTGTAGCTTTAACGCCGTGTGTGTAGTGCCATTGATTATCATTACCTAAGTAGTACCAACCGTCGCTGAATGCGTGGATTTGTCCTGGATATGTTCCTACGCCCAAGCCGAAATCATTAGCCTTTGGGTTTTCGTTGCCGCTGTTGTAATAAATACCAGCACCAAATTCAATCGCTAATAGCGTGTAAAATGGCTCTCTATCTTCTACTTCAACAGTTTTACCGGTAGCAATTAAAATAGCTTGGTAGCCATCTTGAATAGGCTTTCTGTCAACTCTCAATGTTACTGTCCTACCTAATGGGCTTTCATTAACACTCATAATTGCCGCTTTGTCACCTAATTCTGCTAATCGTCCAACAAGCAGTTCACATTTATACTGTAAACTCTGCTTGTACTGTTGTAGCTGTCTGATAGCTTCATTTACGGACTTTTCAGACAATGATATATTAATTGTATGTCTTGCCATAATGCACCTACTTTACAACTGCTTTAAGCATATACTTAGTTGAATACAATGCTGGCTTAATGCCTACAATCGTGAAATCTGCTGATGTTTCATCAACAAGTTTGTCAGATGTATATGTAGGCTTGCTATTAAGCCATATAAGGTCGCCTTTTTGAATAGGCAACATATTCCTATCTGTCAGCAAAATAGCGTCAAAATCAGCGGTATCAAAGCCGTATTCTTTACTCTGTGCTTCTCCACCGCTGAATGATATGTTTGCTTTGAAATCGACCGGCTCTGAAAAGCCCGTTTTCTCTTCAAGAACTTTGGGTATCTTATTTCCCTCATCATCAAGATAAGGAATGAAGTTGCCATCTGTGTCGGTATATCCCTCATATAGAATATTGCCGTCATCATCTCTTTCATAAATAGTTACTGTCTGCCCTTGAAGTGAATACTTCATAGCCTGCTTATTAATGTCAAGCATTGTTCTTTACCTGTTTATAAATCTGATTAACACCTGTGCTTGATAGTCCGGACACAATTCCTACTGCAATTGCATTAAGAATATCATTTGCCGGAAAGTCAGGTATTACATACATACCTATAACGCCTAAGATACCGCCTGCAACACCTACGATTATAGGAATGTAATTATCCTTAATGTGTGGAATTGCTTTGGCTCCTAAACCTATCAGATATGTTATTACAACGATTGCAACTACTGTTGATACTGATGTTATATCCATTCTGCTATACCTCCTTATCTTCATTAAGTCGTGCTTCCAATCCGTCTATTCGGTGGTGTGCCGACTTTACACTTTCCTCAACCTTAATAATCCTGTTATCGTGAGAATTAAGTTCTTTTCTCATTTCTGTAACTTCATTCTTTATCTCTGTTGTATTGCTTGATATTGTGTCAAGTTTCATATTTATGCGTGTATTTTCCTTTACACGCTCCGTAAGTTCTGCATTGTCAGACTTTTTGTTGTTCTTAAGATTAAGTCCTAAGGTAAACAGTCCGAAAAAGACGGAAAAAGCAACTGAAATAATGCTTATAATTACTGCTATTGGCATTGATATACCGCCTTTCATAATTAATAATGGCACACCGCCCACCACCCTTAATGTGTGCCGCCTGCTACCATATTGCCGACATCAGCAAAATGGTAACGCACAATCTTCTTTATAAAACTTTAGCAAACGGAAATACCCCAACAAACAAGCTGTCTCTATTTCTCCAAGTTCTGTTGACACCACCCTCGCTTAAGGCAGACATAAAGTTTTCGCCTGCCTGTGAATGGTCATAGACAGCCAGATTAACGATAACGCTCTCAAATTTCTTCAAGTCCTCGGTTATCATTTCATCTGTGTAGCTGTCGGGGTAATTTCTTCTTGCCTTTACATCTTCTGTAGCTTGTTTAATGAGTTGTTCGATTATTGGATTATCTTCTTTGTTATCGAACACTACCACATCAGATGTTGTATCATCATCATTTGTGACTGTCTCAATATGAAATTGTTTAAGTCTGATTTTAACTTGCTCTAATGTGGTGTATTCCATAATTTCAGCTCCTATAACCCTAATTTCTCAATTAACAGTTCTTTAAGTTCTGCTCCTGTAAGCTCCATTGCGTTCTCAATACCTTGTTCTAAGGCAAGTGTCTGCAAGTCCGCTGTTGGCATACGCTTAATAGCTGTCTTTGTGTAATCGCTTGTAGGTTGAGCAGGGAACTTGTCCTGCTCTTCCTCATATTTAAGCTCATCTCCATAAACAGCTTCCTGTCTTACATTATCTGCTGTTACTTCTTCGCTCTGCTTTGCGGCGTTGATTTTATGTCGTCTTAATAACATATAAACACCTCTTACTTTCCGAACTTAGCAAGAACAACCTTTGAATCGTTGCTTAAGACTGCTGTATAGTGTTCATCGCCAGAGATAACAGTTGTCTTTGCAAGAATATCTCTGTCCGATTCAATCTCAACGCTTCTCTTCATATAGATTGTAAGTGCGTTCTCTTCCTCTGATACGCCATCTGCACCTGTGTCCTCGTTAGGGTCTTCTGCTGATACAATAACAATAGGACAAGCGTAGAACTCTGTTGTAACAGCCTTTAACTTGCTACCTACCTTGATTTCCTTGTCCTTTGGCTTAAGCGTATGTGCAAGTGCTGTGTCAAGATGAACATTCGTTGCATCCTCGCTTGTTGTATCAGCTACAACATTGATTGTTCCTGTTGAATCATCAAGCTCATACTTAACTAACTTAACTTTCTTTGACTTAACAACCTGTGCTCCCGCAATAGAACCGATAGTTCCATTCATAATTACATTAAGTGGGTACTTGTCATTGCTCTTGAAATCAGCATCATTAAGCAATGTGGCTTCCTGTGCTGGATTGATGAATAATATCTTTGTAAGTGATGAATCCGATTCATCATCAAATTTGCTATTAGCTGCTACAACTGCTGAATAGCTGATAGATGCTGCTGTTCCATCGTAATCAATAGGTGCTGTGCAAAGTGCATCATAGCTGTCATTATCAACCTTTGCAGCGATTGACATAGCAATCTGATTGATAGCTGTACCAAGTGGGTCGCCGTAACCAGATAATACTGATTCATCTGTAAGTTCTACTGCCTTACCTGCTTTCTTAACCTTTGCTTCTGTTGTAGATGTTGTAAGTACTGTTGTACCCATAGCAACACCTTCTGCTACATCCTGTGCATCACCTATATAAGCGTATTTTGGGACAACAATAGTGCTTCCCGGTCTGCCTACAAGTGTTGTATCAACTCTTGCAATAGGCGAAAACTTAATCTTCTTTGGTAACTTAGCTGATACCATATCAGCCATTACCTGTGGGTCTACTAAATTTGCTAACTTAGTCTGTGGCATAGTTTGTTTACCTCCGTTTTCTACTCTGTGAACTTCTTATAAAGTTCTGGATTCTTATTTTTGAATTCTACTCTTTCGTGGTAATTCATCTTGTTAAACTGTTCCTGTGTTATCGTGCTTTCTTCTCCACCGCCCGCATTAATAGCTGGTCTTGATTTAAGCCACTCTGCCTTAGCTTCTTTAACCTGTCTTTGCGCTTCATTAGCAATTACAGTTGCTATAAGGCTATGGTCTGCGTCTGCAACTGCCTCAATCAAAGAATCAATATCCTTTCCATCACCTATAACTTTCTGATAAGCATTGACAGCTTTCATATGATTAAGCTCTTTACTCATGTTCTCGAACTTTTCGGCCTGCAACTTTTCAGCTTCCGCCTTTGCTTCCGCTTCCTGTTCTTCTGCTGTCTGCTTCGAGCGAAGTTCTTTCTTGTACTTAGCTGCTTCTGAACTGGCTTTATCAGAAGCATTCTTATACTTCTCTTTTTCAGCTCTTTCACTAGCAAGCTGTGCCATAAGTTCTTCTACGCTAGGTGTCTGTTCTTCATTCTGTGGCTCATTGTTAGTTGTTGGTTCTGTTGTTGTGTTAGTTACATCTGCCATAATTTCTTTACCTCTGCTTTCTGCGTTTTTTGTTGTTCTCTCAACTTCTTGCGATATTTGTATTGCCCTTTCTCTAGGGCATATAAAAAGCCACAAGGCATTTCTACCCTGTGGCTCAATATCAATTTATTTATCTGTTCTGCTCTTATCTATAACCGGACTATTTTCTGTCTGGTCTGATAAGTCTTGCATTGTGCGATCTTTATTAGGTGGCTGTTCTCCATCCCCACCCTCTGCTTGGTTCTGTGTATCTTTGTTAATTATGCTGTCTTGATATGCCTTAACCATTTCTCCGCTTCTCGCTACAACATCGTTAGGGTCATCAAAGAATGGAATTGCATCAACTGTATCTTTAAGGCTAAATCCGTGGCTTATCAATGTTGCCATAGCGTTAACCTTAGTTGACATTTCATAAGTTTTTTGCCGCTTAATGTTAGGTTTTACATCTCTTGCCCTTAATTTAAGTAATGGGTTGCTGCTGTTAACATTGTTTGACAACTTAATAGCCGCAAGAACAACTTTTATCTCTTCCATTTTGCAGCCATCTGTAATTAATTGCTGTTTTGCCGCCGCTGTTTCAGCCTGTGACCAGCCTGTTGCATCTGACATTGCAACTCCTGTACTGCCGCCGCTATTATCATTTCGCTGTGGCACATTACATTTCTGCAAGATTGTCTGTCGCCTTGATTGGATATTGTTAAGCATACCTGTGTAATCGTAATTAATTGCAAGTGGCTCAACTATTGGAGTTTTGCCATCTGCTGATGTATAGGTCTGCATCCATTCTCCAGATTTTGGCTTTCTTACTTTTTCAGTGATATGTGGTGTCCCATCTTTATCAACTGTCGTTTCCTGTTCAACCGGGAAATCAACATCATTTGTATGCCATACTGCCTGTGTATTCTGTTCGACATCATTTGTAAAATCTGAAATGAGTAGGTTTAAATTATCCATTTCAGATATTTGCCGTTCAAAACAGCCCATTCTATCAAATGACCTTGTGTATTCAATGATAGGGATTTTATGTAATGGGTTCTCTTCCCCGCTTCTCTCTAAAAATCCCCATTTTGTTTTTCCTTTTTCTGGTCCGTTAGTGATTTTTATCCCATCCGTAACTTCATAGCGAATATCTTTTGTAAAACAGGTGTAATATCTTGCACCGCTATGTTTGTCTTTGATATAAGTGCCTGCAAGAATAACCCTTTTATCACTATAAGCTGTTGACCTTACAATAAATGTTGTTCTTGGATCCAAAACATCGTATGTGAAATAGCTTTCCCCATCCTCATATTCTGTATTTACATCAATAAGGACATATCCAACGCCACCGATTTCAACATATCTTGCAAGTTCCTGTTGCTTCTGTCTTGCGTTCTGTGATTCGTAGCAACTGTTTAATTCTGCTATAGCTTCTGTGAGGTTAGAATCCTCATTATCGCCGTTTTGAACTAGCGTTATAGGGTTTCCCCACTTGAACCCGAGGCAGAACTCGGTAACCTCATTAGCCACATTATCGCAACACTCGCAGTCAATGTCTGGTCTGTAAGTCTTTGGATTTTTCCTAACTATTGGCTGTATTCCTGCGTCATAATCAAGAAGAAACTGTATTCTGTTGGAATTAATATCATGTTCCAAAATTGCTTCACGCAAAATTGGTATTATATTGTCAGGTGTTATTTCTTTTGCACCTGTATAAATAGCAATTCTTCCTGTCTGCATTATCTACACCTCTAATAAAATGTCATACCGCTTGAACTTCTGCTTTGTGGTATTTCCTTAATTTGAAAATCATCATCATCGTTAGGTACATACCATATCCATTTGTGGCAATGCTTGCACGCTAATTTATGTGTTCGTGGGTCTTTGCTGTCTGCCTTAGTCAAAAACTTATGGCAGTTCGGACACATAATTGACTTGTCTTTGTTTGTATAAAAAATCATATTGTTACCTCGTTACATAGTAAAAGCACCGCCATAATTAAATGACGATGCTTTTCGATAAGGATTATACATGTTTATGAAATTTGCTTTGCTCATTGTAATAATACATAATTTTTTCGTCACAATCGTAACATCTTTTAATTTTTTTCAATAAATCTTTGAAAAGCCATTTTTACGCTACTTTCTGTGTTGCCACCTATGATATGTGCTATCTGAATCCAAGTCTTATTTTCTAAAAATCTAAGATTGATTATTCTTCTCATTCTGCTATCTTCAACGCTTGCGATAAACTCTTCAACCTCATTGGTTTTTTCCAACAAATCATCTTCAAGTAACTGCAATGTGGCTTTTCTGGCATAAAGAAGTGTTTTCTTTCTGCTGTACTCTGGGAATGGTATGCCCTCAATCTTAAAATGCTGTTTACCACCATCGCCACCACTAACAGAATCTATAACCATTTCTCCAGCTTCAATTTTGCTTATATCTTTTTCAAGCCGTTCTATCTTTAGTCTTACTTCTTTTACTTCTTCTTGTAAGTCAGAATACTGTGATAAAACTTCCTTTGTTACCATAAATTCCCTCCTGTTATATAGGACTTGACATAATTACTGTTTGCGTTGCTTTTTTATCTATTACTATTGCAAGCTGTGTTATCGAATCACTTGCATCATCGTGTGGATTTTTACCCTCTGATGTATACATTGTAAATTCATCCATAGCATCTTGATACATCTGTGTTCTTATATAAGTTGGTCTATCATCTATCGCAAGATACTGCCTACTCATAAGGAAAATAAAAGTTTCTTTTACTCTGTCAGAATATCCTTTGATTTTTTCTTCTTTAGGCAGTTTTGTATTTGCGTAATATGGAATAATTCTGCAAAAATATACATTCTGCTTTTTCATTTCAGCTTTTATACTGTCCGTTATTAGTTTTCCACCAGCATTTTGTTCAATGTGCAATTCTGTTATGTAATGTTTCTTGATAGCTGCTACAACTAATGGAACTGTAACCGCCTGTGTGCCTTTTTTATATACCCAATCAATAATATATTTCTGCTTTCCGCCAAAATCAGCACATACTGGCATTGATAAATTATCAGCTCCGCCAAAAGCCGGGTCGCACAATGCTATTATTTTTCGTTCTTTATTTTCCAGCTCATCGTTAAAGTCTCCATTGAAAAATCTCAATTCGTTGTCTGGGAATAGTAATCCCTCACGAACGTAAGGCTTTTGCATAAACTTAGCCATCCATTCAGCTTTATCAAGTTTTTCTCTCATATCCTTGTAATATGCTGTTGAAAAGCCATTTATTTCATAATCAAAGTTGCTCTCATCATTTTCATTAAGCGCTGGTATTCTTCTGAACCTGTATTGTGGGTCATTTTCGTATCGTTTTCTCATTCGTTCCAATGGGTCAAGGACATTCCATAATGTACCAACCATAAGTTCTCTTGCCCCATCGTTTTTTCGGTCAACCATTTTGTTTAGATATTCTTGATAAGTATTTTCCATTCGCATAGGTGACAATGAATGCTCTCTATCCCTTACCAAGTCATCTACATACAAATATCCATCTTTTGATACGTCAACTGCACCGGTCCAAGTTCCATCAATACCACGGCAAGTAACTGTCGCAAATCTATCCGGATTTCCAAGAGTGATTGTAAATTCATCAGCACTTTTGTCTGTTACAAGCGGCTTTTTTGCATATTCCGGATTCCAAAAGTAAAATAATTCAGAAAATGTATACTCTTCCGTAGTAAATAAGTTCATAAGCTCTTTATAAAAACCTTTTGCCAATATTCCAGAGTGACCGCCCATAGCTGAATGGCTGTTAGGTCTGCGTAATGATACCCATGCAAGAAAGAATATACAAATTGTGGACTTTCCAACTCTTGACGGCATTGATAATCCATAAAATTTAATTATTCTGTTTTCAAGGTCTTCCAGGTCCTTAACTACAACTTTAAGCGTTTTACGGCGTGGAAAATAAAATCTTTTAGTCCAATGTCTTTTACGTTCCATATAAAACATAAAACTTTCAAAATTGTAATAGCTCTCTAGTTTTAGTACATCGTAAAACTGATTAAGTAGTGGATATTCACTATCACTTTCCTGTACAACTTTCTCAACTTCCCATATGTTTTTTCCATCAAACTGTTCAGGGTCTGTACAATAGCCATTTATGAGTTCTTTTGCCCTAGCCGTACATTTTAACATTGTGTCAATTTCACCCTCATTCTTGGCAAGCTGGCACACGTTGTAGTAGGTTTCTATAATATTTTCATCTATTCCATTTTGGGATATGTATTTTTCGCAATCATCTATCAGTTGATTTAGTTCAGAATTCAAGAAAAGCACCTCCACTTTTCAGCAAAGGTGCTTATAGACCTCTGCCTATAACTGTTTTAGGGTAGCAACTAACTCTATTTGTTAGCCGGTAAAATTTTGTTAGAATAATACGTCACGGACAGCCGGATGTAATTTCTGCACAAGTGCATTATAATCATCAATTACATATCTTGCTGGAATCATATATGCTTTAATGCCATATCTTTCTGCTGTTTCCCTTTCAATGCAGCAGCCACTCCAATCATAGTTCTCCGCAATTCCTATGAACACATCAGCCTGTGCCAGCTTCTTAAGGCTTTCACCTAAATACCATACAGCTTCTTTGCTGTCTTTAGGCGGGTTATCCTCAATGTAGCTGTCGATAAGCTCTAACTCTTCGCCCTCGTATATTTCAGCAATCTTTTTCATCTTCTGAATGCTTTCTTTGATTTCTTCCTCTGTTCTGCCCTTCATCGGCACGCTTACAAATAATTTTTTCATTTCTTCCTGTCTCCTTTTATATTTTATCAACTTTTATTTTCATTGGTAGCGGCTACAATCAATCTGTAGCCGGTAATATGCGTAGTCAGTAGTAAAAGCTATTCTTAGCACACCAATATTGTACGCACCTCTTAGTGTTTTGGAAATTATTTAAAGACTATTTTCTTGGTCTGACTCTCTCTCTAATTCATCAATTCTGTTTTCAAGTACATTTATGTACTCTCTCATCTTTTGTCCGTCTCTCTCTGAAAGATACTCAACGCCAGTAGTTCCTATTTCCCACGATATTTCTTTTAAGTGTTTGATTGCATTTTCAACTTTGTCATCATCACGATTAAGCTCTTCGCATAAGTGCTTAGCAATATCTATAAATGGCTGCGGGTGTTCTACTCTGTCTAATGCCTTTTCAAAAGTGTAATCTCCCTTGTAATCCATAATAATTCCGACAGCTTCATATTTTCCAAGATTAACTCCTAAAAATCGGTCTGTAACTGTGTTCCAAATAGCATATAAATTGTCTAAATCGTCTTGCAATGCGACTATTAACATAATCTCACTCCTTGTTCAGTTCATCCGCATATCTTGTCATTTCAATCTGTGTTCCGTTTTCATCCCTTGCACCGACAGTTACATATCTGTTACTTCCACTCATCATATCCCCAATCCGTATTTCTGTTTTATCATCATCAAATTTGTAACATTCACGCATTTTCTCAATGCAGTTATTCATTTCTGTTATTTTCATAATATCACTTCTTCCCCCATAAATTATCTGGCAATTCCTCACCGCCGTAAATCTTGTTAGCGTATTTCTTAAATGTCGGTACGCTACAACCTGCTACTTTTGCTGCTTTTACCTGTGAAACCTGCCCCGATATGTACAGGTTAATTGCTTCATAAAACTTATCTTTGTTTAGTGGGTGTACGCCCATAGCCATAATAATCACTCCTATCTATATTTGTTATAGATTGTTAATGCCATTAGTAATTCCCCAAATGCAAAAACTAATAAGCCTGCCAAACCAGCCATATTATTTATTAAGTAAATCAATGTGAGATTTATTGCTGTTAGTATCGCTTCCACTATTTCCTTTTTCATAAACATCACTCCTTTACATTTCTATAAATCTATTTGCCAGCTTGCCAAGATATTCAGCATTGGCAAAATGTGTTATTGAGTAGTTGGTGCTTTCTCTATGCTCTCTGATAAAATGGTCGTTAATCATTCTCTGCAAAACTGAAATACCCTTATCGTCTGTTTCGTATATAGCATCAGCATCGAAATGTCCGTGTTCTGTATCTGTGATAGTTGATAGGACAAAACATACATTCTTTAATGTCTTATCTGTAAGTATTGGGTGTACTTTGTGGAAATAGATTTCATATAACTGCATATACATCTTAAATCCATCCTTAACGCAATCGCATATAGCTGAATTATCTATGTTGTTGTCACAGATGTTATTGAACCTATCAACCATATCTTTTTCTTTAAGCAACATTTCATCTCTTGTGACAGCTCTTGCCGTCGGTTTCTCTGAAAACGATGTATGTACCTCTCCATCAATGTTAATTGATGTATTGTCCTTATTAGTAATTTCTGAATTATAATCTCTGTTTAAGTAATCTATGTTAGTATTATCTGGTATTGCTTCGCCACTAGCTTGTGTTTGATTTTTCATTGGCTCATTATTGATTGCGCACTCGTGCGTAATGGTTTTTTCATTTTCTGGGATTTCAATTTTATAATCACTTAATGGATAACCATTCTTTTTAAGGTCTTTTGCAATATTTACAAGATTTACCCTATATTGCAATGTTCTATCCCACTTATATTTAGGGTTATTTCGCTTTGAGATATAACCCATATCCACCAAATCACTGATGTATCTTCTTATCTGGCTTGCAGATAAACCTAACATAACCTCATCAGCTAATTCCTCGGCGGTTTTATATATCCAACCATAGAAAAGCTCTCTTTCCTCTTCTCCATTGCTCTTTGCAATCTCATTCTCTTTCTTGATAAACTTATCGGCATCTGAAACTCTTTCAGACCAATAGATAAACTGATTGAGAATGATTGCTTTTCTATAATCGTTTGTTATTGATAATAAATCTTCTCTAATTACTGCTTTTTTAATTTTTATGTCTGCCATATTTTACCTCCTACGATAGATAACCCTACGATTTATATAAAAACAGTTACCAGGAGTTCGTAGGTTACTCTTTTCGTGTTGCAATCACTAGGCAACTGATTTTACCAATATTATTCTGGCTTGTTCATCTCAAAGAAATGTTTCTTACATCTTGATTCGTCACTGTCAAAGCTACAATCTGGCTTGAATCGTTTTTGGCATTCATCACAAGACCAAGATGTTACACCTCCAAGCTCTGAAACAGCACCGCAAAGCTCGTACAATTCATCATCTGTGCAATTCAGCACATAATCCGCAAGTTCCATTCTTATTTTTCCGATTGAACGATGTTTAATCAACTTTGCCATTTTATTTACCTCCACGAATGATAATTTCCACGATTTTAGATATAACAACAAACAGGCAGTCGTGGTCTGCTTTTCGGTAGCTAACCTAGTTTGTTGTAATCGGATAGACAGGACTCGAACCTGCATAACTGGTTTCTGAAAATACATTGTTGCTGATTACAGACGACTCCTGCCTATCACTTGGCAATGTTATTACCAGTTATCTTCTTTGATTGCTTACCCATTTGCATACTATCCGTTGTACAGTTTCTTGTGTTGGAAAGTATTTATGGCACTTCATTACGCTATCTGCCATCCTGTTCGCAAATCAACCAACACAAGCATTTTAATTATTCAGCAGGGATTACTGCAACGCCTGCTTATTCGGGAGCTACCCGACTACTTGATGTGGTGTGGATTTGAACCACACATAAACAAGCACTCCTGTCCTTTCAAGCCCCTAGCAATCAGGTATTCCCCTGTGGTTATGCTATGGTGGATTCGAACCACTAGCTCATTCTATCTGCTATTAGCGTTTACCCATTCCGCCACACATCAACTTACTCACACCTCTTAACCTAGGATAAGTCTGCAAACAACATTACGCACGCAGACCCAAGAAGTGCTTTCAAAACGCCGATATCGTGAATTGAACACGAACAACATTTCTGTTGGATAGCTTAGCAAGCTACTGGAATACCTTTATCCCATATCGGCAAGCGGTGGTTTTTTACTTGGTTATCACCACCCAAGGATTTTTTAGTCAGCCGCAAGCGGCTCAATCCAGTTCCCTGTACTAAGTTTAACCGGTATATTGATTAGCACCTGCATTTCTCTAATAAACGCACTAGGGGTGTACTGGCAACATCGCCAATGGGGAAGAGAGGAATCGAACCTCTATTGTTTACCACTTGGGAACAGATTTACAGTCTGCCGCAACACCGCCAATCGTTGCCGCTTCTCCATATCGTTTTAAAAGACTAGCATTGTGAAAATGTTTCGATTAAGGTGGATAGTTGATACTGAAAAACAATGCTAGTCTTAATAGCAGTATAGGCTATGACGCCTATAACAGGTCGTGGCAAAGCTTGGATGTCATTCTACCCGTGCAGTTGGGCTCAAAGAAAGTAGCTTCGCTCGCTGTCTATCCATACAGATAACTGCTGCGCTATAGGTATAACTTAATTTTATTTGCGTATTTATAATACGCAAAACCTCACGGACTATCTGACAGTCCTTAACAGCTCTCGCTATGAGGTGAAAGGAGGACTTAATGCTAGTAAACCAATAAGTCCTGTAAAGGCACAAGTGTAATTAAACACTTGAACTACCCCTGTGGGATTTGAACCCACGATACAGGAATCAAAATCCTGTGCCTTGACCACTTGGCTAAGGGGCAATATGCTATTCTTTTGTTTCAAAGAGTACTGCATTTTTATTTGCTGTTTCAAGCTCTGTGAAGTTATCCTTGCCTTTTACAACATTTGGATTGCCATTACAGGCATTACAAGGCTTTTCACAATATAACTTATGTCTATGTTTGCACTGGTAACAGTGCTTATCCTGATTACCCATTATTTATCACCTGCCTGTCTGTGATTAGCTCTGTAAGTGTCAAAACCGTCCGGATAACGTGCTATAAGTTTATCTATGTTTGTCTGCATTACATCATCAAGATTAAAACCGCAAGCTTCACAAATCATAGCAACGTACCATAAAACATCGCCACACTCTTTCTTAAGATGTTCTAAGTCTATGCCTTTTTCGTGGAATATACCCTTTTTAACAAGGTCTGATACTTCTCCAGCTTCACCAGTTAAACCTAAGACGCCATTAAGAAGTCCTGCTATGTCATTTATGTTGCTACACTTAGCATTGCTTTCTGCCAGAGGACTAAGTGGAAGCTTACCAGTTAATTCAATATATAATCTACGATATGCCTTTTTATCGTTAGTGCGCATAGCCAATTTTTGGTATTCATTGCCCTGCATTTATAACTCCTAACTCTTTTTTTATTTTTTAAATTTTTTTGGAATTTATTCAGCCGACTAGCTGATTCTCTGATGTGTTTATTGAATATCTTGTGATTAATTAATATGTGTCTATTATACACCTAATTAGCTTAAATGTATAGATGTTAATTGGATTATTTTTAATTAAATATATAAGTGATTTATTAGTATTAATTATATGATTAATGGTTAGGTGTTATTTATATATAATTATATAATATGTGTATTATGTGGTGATAATAATATAAATATATATTAATATATAAGGGCTTTTTGTTATTTTGGATAATTGAGTGACTTAGTTGGGGCGTGTTCTGAGGACAAATAAACCCCCTCCGCCCTTATCCGTGTAATTGTGCCTATTTTATGCCATATTCCCAAACAATTAACACAATTAACACCATATCCATACCATAACGCCGATAAACCTTAATTTATCAGCGTTATATAAATACTTATTACTCACAAACCCAGTATTTAAGCGGTTTGCAAGCTGTTTAAATTGTGTCTGAATTGTTTACAGCGTTTATCTGCTGTTTATTGGTTAATTGTGTATTGTTTTGGCTCAATTGCTGGCGTATTTCTGCGGCTGTAAGAGGTGTTTTGCTGGTGTTTTCTCTGCTGACGCCTGGAAGATTCCAACCAAAGCGGCGATTCATAACTGCAAGCTGTCCGACTGGATTCTTACCAGACCAGAGTCGAGCCTCTCCGCTAGATTCGTAATCCTTTGACAATTTTTCCCACAAATCGTAAGCCGATGTACTTAGTTTTGATGCTCTCTTCTCATTAGCCCAATCATATATAACAGTTTCATTTATGCCGGTTAATTTACAATATCCTGATATAGTACATATTTTATTATACTTATAACACATATATATATAATAGTCTGCTATATAGTTAAGATACTCATAATTATAACTATTACAATTACTATTATTTATATTACTATATTGGTTATTATAATTATTATTATTATATCCCTGTAATTTACCCTTTAATTTTAATCTATTAGTACCCTTAAAAGTATTATTATATACATAAATTAAAGCAGCATAAAAAAGGGATTGGGGAGCTGCTGCCATATCTCCAAT
>ENA-OPVH01000135-OPVH01000135.1-human-gut-metagenome-genome-assembly--contig:-NODE-135-length-57555-cov-3.790296_pt1 | contig 57555 bp, 48 predicted proteins | sample MGYA00241494_ERZ501980 | MGnify/ENA primary metagenome ERZ501980 (study PRJEB25962, sample SAMEA1964914) | human gut metagenome | biome: human gut; feature: human-associated habitat; material: faeces... | reverse complement strand
TGACGGATTGACGCGCGGTGTTCCCGCGCAAACATCATACACAGATCAAGGAGGCCCTGCTTTGAAACGGACGGATTATATTTCCTGGGACGAATATTTTATGGGCGTGGCGCTGCTCACCGCGCAGCGCAGCAAGGACAACACCTCACAGGTGGGCGCGTGCATCGTCAGCCGTGAAAACAAAATTTTTGAATCCGTTTTCGAAAGCCGAAAGCCTATGTAACAGCGGGATGCGGCGACAGCACAGCAACAAACATTCTGCGCACGGCACAGCATTCTTTGCCTTGTATTTGCCGAACGCACATGAGTTTTCGTCCGGGAATCAACTCCCTGTATCCCCGGCACTTGCCAACTCACTGCCACCTACTCTGTTTTGACCATTGTAGCAAACAAATGGGCTGATTACAACCGCCGAAGTCACATTTTTGCCTTTTCTGCAAAATATATCTTTTCCTGTCTTTTTCAATCGTGACCGCACTCTGCCCAAACTATTCAGCCTATACGGCAATTCACCGCCTGCACGGTTTCATTTTTTTCACAAAATTACACTTTATCCCGTTTTTGTGAAAAAAATATCAACGTTTCGCCCGCAAATTTTCAATTTTTTTGTTTCCCTTTTCGCGAATTTGATGTTATAATGTATACGGAGAGGATTTCACCGCACCGCTTGTGCGGCGAAAACTTTCGGCATTGATCTATTACTTAAACGAAAGGGCCTTCGCGTACGGGCATCACCCCGCGGAGTACCGGTGTCATCATAATGAATGTTTGCATATTCGGCGCGTCAAGCAGCAATATTCCCGAGTGTTATATCGAATTTGCCGAAAAGCTCGGGCACCGGCTTGCATCTGACGGGCACGGCATGGTTTTCGGCGCAGGGCGAACCGGGCTGATGGGTGCGGCTGCCCGCGGCGCATATTCCGCAGGCGGAAAGATCATCGGCGTAATTCCCGAAAAGCTCAATATTCCGGGGATTTATTTTGAACACTGCACCGAACGCATTCAAACCGCAACAATGCACGAACGCAAACAGCTTATGGAAAGCCGAAGCGATGCTTTCGTTGCTCTCAGCGGCGGTTTCGGAACGCTTGAAGAACTTTTGGAGGTTTTGACGCTGAAACAGCTCGGCTATCACAACCTGCCCGTAATTATTGTCAACATCAACGGGTTTTACGATCCGTTGATTGCTCAATTCGAGCGTTGCGTTGCGGAAGGTTTTACCGATAAGCATTTCATGAATCTTTTTTGTTCCGTCACCTCAATCGAGGCGGTTGCAGAGGCTCTTGCCCTTCCGCCCCGCGAAATGCCGGACAAGATTCAAAGTGTGCTTTCCGATTCCGAAAAAGATGCCGCGCGGCGGCAGCCGAGTCCCGATGCTTGATAATTCGATTAAGTGTTTGCGGATTCGTTAATTTAATGTTTTGTACAGGGATTATTTATGTCTGATATTCAAACTGAGGCTCCCTCCTCCGGCGGCGTGATGGTCTGTGTGACCGGCCAACGTTCATGCGAACGACTCATTAACCACGGTGCAAAACGCAAAAAGGATGATCAAAAGCTTTTCATCGTCCACTGCGTACAGACGGGACACAATTTCATGAACACGACCTTTGAGGCTGATGCAATCGAATACCTGTTCACCTGCGCCTTGCTCGTGAACGCGGAACTTACGATTCTTCGTGCCGACAGCGTTATGGATGCATTGGTCGATTTTGCCGTTGAACACAACGTTTCTGTTATCGTTCTCGGGGCATCTCCGCAGGACGGCGCAGACAGTTTTGCGGACAAGCTTGCGCTCCGCCTTCCGGATGTTGAGCTGGATGTTGTGCGTGCTGCCCGCGATCGATAATCGATATACGGAATTAAAAATTATTATATCTTAATAACATAGGTGGTGACTGCAATGAAATACACTTTCTCCTTCTTTATTCTGTCTCCGAAAAAGAGACCCTCCTGCTGCATAAAAGCTTGTGAAGCAAAAACATGCGGTGAAACAAAAAAATGAAATTTATGCGACCGCCGATCCGCATTCCGGGCGATCACTGAATTTACTAACCGAAAGGACAAAAACAACATGGAACTCGATATTATTGCCGCAAAAGATTTTATCGCGGGCAAATTCCGCAACGCGGGAGATTTCGATTTTATTCCCGATGAACAGCTGGAGGAAATCATCTCTGCGCTTGTTGCCATTGACGACGAATATCTCAGAAAGATTGCTGAAGACGATTCGCCCTATGATGAGGAATATGTTTACGAACATATGCTCAAATCCGTTTCGTCGAAATTCAGCAGGTATCAGACTTATCTGATGCGCCTTGTGGACGATTATATGGATTTCATGGAGCAATACCTTGTGTCCATTGACGCCGTTGAATGGGAATAATCCGCCGATTGCAATAAGGTTATTTCGCATAAACCGAAGCAGTTCGGCCGCTGCGGCATTTTCGGTGCGTTAAGCGCTGCATTCGGCTGCGGCTGCCGCTCAAGTTTGATAAGAGTTTTTGATATGAATATTCGTTATAAATCGCTGACTATCCGCGATGCGACCGCTGCGGACAGTGTTCAGCTCGCTGCCTGGTGGAACAGCGGGCGTATTATGGCACACGCAGGTTTCCCGAACGGGCTCAAAACAACCGCCGAAAAAATAGCTTCCGACATTTCAAACAGCACCGGGTGCCACAGGCTGATTTTGGAACAATACGGAAAGGCGATAGGCGAAGCAAGTTATCGTACCGTCCCCGCCGAGGCCGACGAATCCGAACAACAGCCCGGCTCCTCTGCCGCCGCTGCCGAAATCGGAATCAAAATTTGCGACTTTACAAAACAGGAACAGGGTCTGGGAAAAATCTTTCTGACAATGCTGATAAGCGAACTCTTTCGCCTTGGCTATGCAAAAATCGTTTTGGACACGAACCTGCGCAACAAACGTGCTCAGCATGTTTATGAGCGCCTCGGTTTCCGCAGGCTTCGCGTTAACGTCAATTCATGGGTAAATCAACTCGGTGATTTGCAATCCTCCGTGGATTATGAATTGAACAGAAACGAACTGAACTGTTTCTATTGATCCAGCTGCATAAGCTGCAATTGAATTGATGATGTGAATGCTGAGCCGGCTTTTTTGCCGCATGTTCGAACGAATTGAGCTATGCGGCTTTTTTCATGCATATAGTTTACCATGATGGGATTCTTTTTTGCAGTAAGCTGTATTATCGGCATAGTTCTTTGCTGTTTCGGCGGCAGCGGCAGCACAGCATTGGACTGTCTGCTTGCGGGCGCGGATTCCGCGGTTGAGCTTTCAATATCGCTTGCGGGCGCGTATCTGTTGTGGATGGGGCTTATCAATGTTGCTTCCGAAGCAGGACTTATCGAAAAGCTTGCGGCGCGAATGCACAAGCCGCTCCGCCTTTTAATGCCCGATGCAGGTGACGCCTCCGCCTCCGTGACGCTGAACCTGGCGGCGAATTTTTTCGGACTCGGCAACGCCGCAACCCCTTTCGGACTTGATGCAATGAAGCGCCTTAACGCCGTAAATCCCGATAAGCAGAGTGCAAGCAATGCGATCTGCATGTTTCTTGCACTCAATGCCTCTGCAATTGAGCTTATGCCGACCGGTGTCATTGCTGTTCGTATTGCATGCGGATCCGCAAATGCCTATGACATTGTTCTTCCAACGTTTATTTCCTCGGTTTTTTCTGCTGCCGCTGCAATTCTTGCCTGCAAATTTTTCGAATCGGGAGCGGGTGTGAAATGAAATATGTGATTCCGATACTCGTTGCTGCGCTGCTTGCATATGCCCTGATTCGCCGTGTGAACCCATATGAGGCCTTTATCCGCGGTGCGGCCGATGCCGTGCCGACGCTTCTTCGCGTTTTGCCCGCCCTTGCCGCAATGCTCGGCGCAATAACGCTTCTTCGCGGATGCGGTGCGCTTGACGCTCTCGGCAATTGGCTTTCGCCCGTTTTCGAAAAAATCGGCATTCCCTCCGAACTCACGCCGCTGATTTTGCTTCGTCCTTTTTCCGGAAGCGCTTCCCTTGCGCTTCTCGGCGACACGCTTACACGGTACGGTACGGACAGTTTTGTCGGTCGTGCTGCTTCGGTCTGCGTCGGTTCAACGGAAACCATATTCTACACACTGGCTCTGTATTGCGGTTCCGTCGGCATCTCCAAAACCCGTCATGCCCTTCCTGCCGCGCTTGCGGGCTGCACGGCGGGTGTTGTTTCCGGAATACTTCTTGTTCGAATAATGTAACGGATTAATGCAGCCGAAGTCATTCAGGGCACTTGAAATTCTGCACAAGTATGTTATAATGTATCCGATTCCGAAAAGGATGGTGATTCTGATGAAAATTGATGTTATAACTTATCGAGACAAACTGTACGACAATATGCTGAACGGACACACGGTTATTGTTATCGATGTTCTCCGCTGCACAAGTGCGATTATCGCCGCGCTTGACAACGGCGCCGCCAAAATCATTCCCGCGGTCGAACCGGGCGATGCCACGGCATACGCAAACCGCATCGGTATCAAGGACTGTATCCTCGGCGGTGAACGCGGGTGTATGATTCTGCCCGGATTCAACGTCGGCAACTCTCCGTTCGAATACAACCGCGAGACTGTCGGCGGCAAAACCGTCATTATCAGCACTTCAAACGGCACGGCCGCCATCTGCGGAGTTCGCAACGCGCGGCATATTTTTCTCGGTGCACTCAGCAACTGTTCTGCGGCTGCAAGAAAGGCTGCCGGTTTCATGGACGACATTTTGATTGTCTGTTCCGGAACAAACCGCATGATTTCCGCCGATGATCTTTGCGCTGCCGGTGCAATTATCAATCGTTTGCGTTCGCTTTGCAGCGAACTCGAGCTTACGGATATTGCACTTATCTGTGAGCATCTTTACAACAGCTTTAAAAGCGGAACTTTCGATTTGCGCAAAACGTTCCACTGCGCCCGTCTGATTTCTCTCGGATTTGAGCGCGATGTTGATTACTGTCTTTCGGAGGACTCAACGGACTGTGTCCCCGTCTATGCAAACGGAATAATAACTAAATAATTTCTGTTATAATTTCACTCTCCGTAACCGTCGCTTTATGCGGCGTTTTTTTGCATTCGAACAATGCCGCTGTACAAAGCGAAAATGTTCCCTGCGAAACATATGTTTCCCGTGAAACATACCTTTCCGGCACTCCTTTCGTCCATTGCCCTGTTTGAGGCATTTGTTTCCCGTGAAACATTCCGACCGCTGCATATAACGAATCGGCAAATCCGATAGTTCGGGAGAAAAAGCCGACAATTTCAATAAAAAAAACTGTATTCGGCATTGCATTACCGGCAAAAAATGTGTATAATATGCTTAAAACAACATGTGCGGAGGTTCATAATGGCAAAATTCATAGCCATCGCAAATCAAAAAGGCGGCGTCGGCAAAACAACAACCGCCGTTAATCTTGCTGCCTGCGTTGCACAGCAGGGAAAACGCGTACTTCTTGTTGACATCGACCCACAGGGCAATGCAACAAGCGGCGTTGGTATTGACAAAGACGCATGTGAGTACAGCGTCTACGATATGCTTATCAACGGTGTTAATGCCGAAAAAATAATTGTAAACACAAAAATTCCGACTCTCAAAGTTATCCCGTCCCGAATCGAGCTTGCCGGCGCGGAAGTTGAGCTTGTGAGTCTTATGGCGCGTGAACAAAAACTTAAAAATTCGCTGCGCGGAATTCAGCATGAGTTTGATTATATCTTTGCGGACTGCCCTCCCTCGCTGGGTCTGTTAACGCTTAACGCTCTCACGGCAGCAGACACGCTGCTTGTTCCCATTCAGTGTGAATACTACGCTTTGGAGGGACTTTCTCAGCTTATGAACACTGTTCGTTTGGTTCGCATGAACCTGAACCCGGTGCTTGATGTTGAGGGCGTTGTTATGACCATGTACGATAAGCGAACAAATCTGTCCGGACAGGTCGTAGGCGAAGTTAAAAAATTCTTCAGAAATAAGGTGTATGAAACGATTATTCCCCGTTCCGTGCGCCTCGGCGAAGCCCCGAGTTTCGGCCTTCCGATAACGCTCTATGATGCAAAATGCAATGCAGCAAAAGCCTATATCAGCCTTGCGGAAGAGCTTATCGAATGCGACAATGAATAATCGGCAATTAAACAGATAATGCAAAATAATGAGAAACGGAGAAAATTAACGTTATGAAAGGACTCGGAAAAGGGCTTGATGCACTTCTCGGCGGATACGAAGAGCCCAATGAAACCGCCGTCAGCACTCTGTCCGTGTATCTGATAGATAATAATTCGGATCAGCCTCGAAAAAAGTTTGACGAAGCGAAGCTTGTCGAGCTTGCAAACAGCATAGCGCAGCATGGTATCGTTCAGCCTATTATCGTTCGCAAAGTCGGCGAGAGATATTCAATCATTGCAGGTGAACGCCGTTTCCGTGCCGCACGCCGTGCAGGACTGAATGAAGTTCCCGTAATTGTCCGCGAAATGGACGAACAGCAGGTTTTGGAAGTATCTCTGATTGAAAATCTTCAGCGTGAAAATCTGAACGCACTTGAAGAGGCCGCAGCCATCCGAACACTTATGGATGAACATGACCTGACGCAGGATGAAGTTGCAAAGCGTCTCGGAAAATCCCGCCCCGCCATTGCAAATGCGGTTCGCCTGCTCAGTCTTCCGGAGGAATTGCAGGCACTTGTGCTTGAAGACAAGCTCTCCGCCGGGCATTGCCGCGTGCTTGCCTCAGTGCCGGACGAGGAGCTGATGATTAAACTCGCCGGTCTTGCCGCGGCGGAAGGTTGGTCCGTGCGCGAAACAGAACGCCGAGTTGCCGATGCACTGGATGCAAAAAAACTTGAAAAACGCCAGCCGAAACGCGAAAAACTGTCAACCGACATGAAATCCGCACAGGACAGCCTGCGCGAGCATCTCGGAACGAAAGTACGCTTCCGCGGCGACGAAAACAAGGGTAAAATAGTCATTGAATACTACAGCAAAGACGAGCTTGCGGGCATTTATGACAGAATTATGGGCAACTGAGGGGAAATCGGAATGTATCTTGCAGATGGTTGGAAAGACTATGAAATAATTGACGCCGGGAATGACGAAAAACTCGAACGCTGGGGCAAAGTCATACTGCTGCGCCCCGATCCGCAGGCAATTTGGCCGATGAAATCCGCCGGCTATTGCGATGCACATTATATTCGGTCTTCAACGGGCGGCGGTGCGTGGAACTTCAATCGCACATTGCCGGAAAGTTGGGTCATCAATTACCGCGACCTCAGTTTTATCGTTCGCCCGACGGGTTTTAAGCATACCGGTCTTTTCCCCGAACAGGCGGTTAACTGGGATTTTATGCACAATTATGTGGATAAATATGTGAAAAAGACCGGTCGCCCCTTCCGCGTGCTGAATCTTTTTGCATACACAGGCGGCGCAACATGTGCCTTGGCAGCCGCAGGAGCGGAAGTTGTTCACGTTGACGCTGCAAAAGGTATTGTAGCATGGGCAAAAAATAATCTTGCTCAATCAGGACTTGCCGACAAACCTGTTCGGTTTATCGTTGATGATGTAATGAAATTTGTTCTCCGTGAGCAGCGGCGGGGGCGTTTCTACGAAGGTATCCTCATGGATCCGCCCAGCTACGGCAGAGGACCCGACGGCGAAATGTGGCGCATTGAAGCCAACCTCTATCCGTTGGTTCGTGAATGCGTATCTCTTCTCAGTCCCGATGCGGGTTTTTTCCTTATCAACTCATACACGACGGGTCTTGCTCCTGCGGTAATCAAAAACGTTCTGACGACTGCGCTTGACGGGCTCGGCGGAGTCTGCGACGCACAGGAGATCGGCTTGCCGATAACGCACGGCGGCCTCGTCCTCCCCTGCGGCTGCACGGGCAGATGGTACCGCGAAGTATAGAGTTCACCGTTATTTTTGCATACCGCAATGAAAAACAAAATTAAAATTATCTATGAGGACAACCATCTTCTTGTCTGCGAAAAACCTGTGAACATGCCCGTCCAGGCGGATTCATCAGGCGATGAGGATTTGCTTTCGACCGTTAAAGCGTACATCAAAGAAAAGTACAGCAAACCCGGCGAGGTCTATCTCGGGCTTGTTCATCGGCTTGACCGACCCGTAGGCGGCGTAATGGTTTTTGCGCGAACAAGCAAAGCAGCTGCGCGCCTTACCGAAAGCTTTAAAAACCGAAAAACAAAAAAACGTTATGCGGCGATAGTTTCAGGTTCTCCGTGCAGCAGTGCGGAACTTGAATGCGACTTGCTGCGCGATGAACAAAACAACATATCAAGAGTGGTTCGGCCGAACACACCCGGCGCAAAAACCGCAAGTCTCGAATATGTTTCGACAGTTACAAAAAATGGTTTCACGTTGCTTGATGTCCTGCTTCATACCGGTCGGCACCACCAGATTCGGGCACAATTGGCGTGGAGCGGCTGTCCGATTTTCGGTGACCAACGCTACAATCGCGCCGCGCGTGTCGGTCAGCAGATCGCGCTCTATGCCTACAGTCTGACAATTGAACACCCTACCCTGCGCGAAAGTATGACTTTCACCTGCATACCTCACGGAGCAAAATTTGATGAATTCTCCGATGAATGCGCCGCGCTTGCGGCCGGCGTGCGCTGCGCCTATATCGATAATAACCTGATTTGTGTTAATAAAAGTTCAGGTATCTCATGCACTGTCGAGGATGGCGGCAATGATACCCTTGAAGCTCGGCTGAATTCCGCATTCGGCAAAGTCTACCCTTTGCACCGCCTTGACGCGCCGACGAGCGGATTGGTGCTTTTTGCAAGAAACGCGAAAACAGCTGCCGTCCTTGGGGAAGCAATACGTCAGCGTAAAATCAAAAAGTTTTATCAGGCCGAAGTTTTCGGCGCTCCACCTGCCGCATCTGGGAGCCTGCGGCTTTTCGGCAGAAAGGATTCGGAACGCGCATTCGTTCAGGTATTTACCAAACCTGTTTCAAATTCATTCGAAATGAATACCGATTACAGGCTGCTCTCGTCGAACGGCGGAACGAGTACACTTGAACTGCTGCTGATTACGGGTAAAACGCACCAGATTCGTGCCAGTCTTGCGCATATCGGCTGCCCGATCATCGGAGACGACAAATACGGCGATCGTGTCGGGAACCGCAGCTTCCCCGCCGGTCTGCGGCTGACAGCAACGCGCATCGTTTTTCCGAATAAGCTTGACGGGCTTGAATACTTATGCGGCAAATCAATTGAAATTGAACCGCCGTACAACACACAATTGATAAAAAATCAGCTTTAGGACTGTTGAAATGTCTAAATCCGCTGTTTCACAAAAGCATTGTTTCACGTGAAACATTATCGGAACAGCAATTTCGACAGCGAAAAGAGGAATATTATGAATTTTTACTCCGGTGATTATGATATAATTGTTGCGGGAGCAGGCCACGCAGGCGTCGAGGCCGCGCTTGCATCCGCACGAATGGGCAAAAAAACACTGTGTCTCTGCCTGAACCTTGATTCCGTGGCACTTTGTGCCTGCAACCCCGCCATCGGCGGAACGAGTAAGGGACACCTTGTGCGCGAAATTGATGCACTCGGCGGCGAAATGGGACTTGCGGCGGATGAAACTTTTATTCAAATGCGTATGCTGAACCTTGGAAAAGGGGCTGCTGTTCATTCACTTCGTGCACAGATTGACAAAAACCGTTATCATATGCGAATGAAGCAGGTGCTTGAAAGCGAACCCAATCTGACGCTCAGACAGGATGAATGCGCCGAAATAATTGAAAAGAACGGAAAAATTGCCGGAGTTGTCTGCTCGGGCGGAACCGAATACTCCTGCCGTGCAGTCATAATTTGTACCGGTGTGTATCTGCGCAGCCTGATTCATATCGGAGAGCAAAGCGTCGAACAGGGACCTTCCGGGCTCGCGCGTTCAAACAGCCTTTCAAGCTCACTCAAAGAACTGGGCTTTAACCTTCGCCGATTCAAAACAGGGACTCCCCCGCGCGTCAGCAGAAACAGCCTTGATTTCACGAAAATGGAAGAGCAGTTCGGCGATGTTCCGATTCCGCATTTTTCCTTTCTGACGGAAGAACAAAAAAAGGAACAACAGTGCTGTTATCTGACCTATACGAATGCCGAAACACACCGGATTATCCTTGATAACCTTGAACGCTCGCCGATGTTCAGCGGAAAAATACACGCCTCTCCAACGCGTTATTGTCCGTCAATCGAGGATAAGCTCGTTCGTTTTCCAAACAAGGACAGGCATCAGCTTTTTATTGAACCCGAAGGAAATCAAACGAACGAAATGTACGTTCAGGGTTTTTCGACGAGCCTCCCCCGCGATGTTCAGCAGCTGTCGCTGCGCACCCTTCCCGGGTTTGAAAACTGTGAAATCATGCGTTACGGCTATGCAATTGAATATGACTGTATCGACCCGACCGCACTTGCTCTTACACTCGGCTCAAAGAATGTTCCGGGACTGTTTTTTGCGGGTCAATTGAACGGTTCAAGCGGTTATGAGGAAGCCGCTGCGCAGGGACTGCTTGCCGGAATTAATGCTGCGCTGTATGTTTCGGAGGAACCGCCGCTTATTCTTCGCCGTTCCGATGCCTATATCGGAGTGCTTGCGGATGACTTATCAACAAAAGGAACAAACGAACCATACCGAATGATGACAAGCCGCGCTGAGTACCGCCTGCTTCTGCGGCAGGATAATGCCGATCTGCGGCTTACCGAGCTCGGACGGCGAACAGGACTTATCAGTGACGAACGATATGCGCGTTTGATGCGAAAAAAAGAGGAAATTGCAGCTGCAAAACGTGCACTTGAAGCCACCGTTCCTCCGACCGAAACACTGAACCTGCTGCTTGCCTCGCGCAATGAAAGTCCCGTTATCACCGGAGTGCGGCTCGGTACGCTCTTAAAACGCAAAAACATCTGCTACACCGATCTGCTTGAACTCTGTCCCGATTTGCCGCCGCTTTCCGATGAGGCACGCGAACAGATTGAAATTGATGCGCATTACGGCGGATACATCGAAAAGCAAAATGAGCATATTCGGCGTTTTGAAAATCAAGAAAACATGCTGCTTCCACCTGATTTCGACTATGAGTCAATAAACGGTCTTCGCCTTGAAGCGCGCCAGAAACTGACGGCAATGCGCCCGGCAAACCTTGGTCAGGCAAGCCGAATTTCCGGAGTCTCGCCCGCAGATATTGCGGTTCTGATGATAAAACTGAAACAGAACGGACAAAACACGGCATATTCCGAAAATGAAACAGTTACGGAGGACAAAAAAATATGAAACAACAAGTTGAAACCGACAGCCCGCTTATGAGAAAACTGATTCGGGAGTATATCCCGCAGGCAGACGAGCACTGTCAGAATCAGTTTATTCGCTATTACGAACTCCTTATTGATTACAACAACCGAATGAATCTGACCGCAATTACCGATCCGTTCGGAATTGTTCAGCGTCATTTTGCCGACAGTCTTCTCGGCGAAAAGCTGATTCCGAACGGTTCAAAATGCATTGACGTCGGCACAGGGGCGGGTTTTCCCGGCATTCCGCTGCTTATAATGCGCCCCGATATAGAGCTTACCCTGCTTGATTCGCTTAATAAACGCGTTGCATTTTTAAATGACGTCGCCGCGGAACTGTCCCTCCCCTGCTCCGCCGTTCATGCGCGCGCAGAGGATGCCGCTCAAAGTGTTGAACTGCGCGAAAAATTCGATATTGCGCTGACCCGTGCTGTTGCAAACATTGGCACAATCGCCGAATGGACGCTCCCATTTCTGAAAAACGGAGGATATTCGCTGATGTACAAAGGCCCCGGGGCAGCAGAAGAGCTCAAAGCGTCCGAGTCCGCACTGAAATGCCTTAACGGAACAGCCGAAATTCGAGAAATCGACACAGAATGGGGAGCGCGCTCACTCGTTCTGATAAAAAAACACGGAACAATGCCCAAAAAATACCCGCGACGCCCGGGTGTTGCCGCAAAAAATCCGCTCTGAGGTTATTCTCAAACCACTAATTGATTTTAACGGTCAGCTCGTTTTTGGGCGAAATTATCCACAGTTTCGCAATAAAATGTGGATAATTTTCAAAGTTTTGCACACAGGAGGGAAATATGCCTGCAAAAGTCAATTTCATCATCGGACGCGCCGGAACGGGAAAAACACATAGTATATATTCACATATTGCCCGCAACGAAAAAGCAGCAAAACGTTCTGTTCTCATAGTTCCCGACAGGGCAACGTTCGAAACCGAACGTTCGCTTTCCGAATACATCGGAGGCGGCATTCTTTACACATCCGTTCTGTCGTTCACAACGCTTGCACGCCGTGTCCTGACCGAAACGGGAAACCGAAAAACCTTTCTGTCCTCGCAGGGACGGCAAATGCTCGTTCGCCGCATTGTTGACGAGGCAAGCAGCGAACTCACCGCATTTTCACGCGTTTCAAAACACAGGGGATTTTCAAAGGAATGTGATGAAATAATACTTAAATGCAAGCGATTTTCGATTACGCCGGATGATTTATTATCCGCAGACAATCTTCCTGCGCGCTTGCGTGAAAAACTGTCGGATTTCGCCTTGATTTACAGAAAAACAAATGAATATACCGAAGGCAGATATATTGACGGCGAAGATTTGGTGAATTCTCTGACAGAACGACTCCCCCGCTCCTCCGCAGTCGGTACGGACGTTTTTATTGATGCGCCGGATATGTTGAATTCGCAGATAATCGGCATAATTAAAATGTTGTTTTCCGTTGCGGCATCAGTCACAATCACATTTCGAATTGACATAACAGGAAGTGCACCCGACAGAAGAATATTCGAGTCGGATTTTGACGCATACCGCAAGTTAACGGCAATTGCGGGCGAAATGAAATGCGAAACAAATGTTATTCGAATGCAGGACAAAATGCTGCCCCAAACCGGTGCGCTTCTTCATCTTGAAAAAAATTTATTCGCTTTTCCCTACCGAATTTTTTCTGAATCCTATCCCGACGAAACAGCGAATTCCATCGAAATTCACTCCGCATCGGACCGACGACAGGAAGTTCGCGCCGCCGCGGAAGCGATTCGGAACGCCGTCAAAGCCGGTATGCGTTTTCGCGATATTGCGGTTGTGCTTGGCGATCCCGACGGATATTCAACAACAATACGGCGTATTTTTGATGCATATTCAATCCCCTATTTTATGGATTCAAAGCGCCCGATTTCATCCCATCCGATTTCCGAATTGCTGCTTGCCGCGCTCCGCTGCGCGGAAAAGAATTTTCGCAGCGAAGACTTTATTCGCGTTTTTAAAACAGGGCTTACCACCCTGTCAAATGACGAATGCGACAGACTCGAAAATCATATTCTGAAATTCGGATTGAACGGAAGCAGGCTTTATGATGATGCGCCGCTGAGTGAGTTTTTAAATGTGGAAATCGATGAAAGCATCGAAGAATCACGAAGAACCGTTGCAAAACCCCTGGTTGAACTTAAAGCGGAGCTTTCGACGGGCAAAGATGCACGCACAAGAATCAAAGCGCTTTTTAACTATCTTACAAAATTAGGTATTGCAGAAAAACTTCAGCAATACTGTGAAGAGCTTGCCGAAGCGGGGCAGTTGGATTCCGCCGTCGAAAATCGGCAGATTTATGATACAATTATTGAAATGTTCAATCAATTGTTTGCAATTCTTGATGACGAGGTGATAAGTTTAAGCAAATTTTCGTCAATCATTGAAGAAGGATTGATGAGCTATTCAATCGGCATTATCCCCACCACGCTTGATCAGGTAATCATCGGTGATATGGATAAAATTCATGTTTCAAAGTGCAGATTCTTGTTGATACTCGGCATGAACGAGGGGCTTGTTCCGAAAGCAAAAGCCGATAATGCAATACTGAACGACAGTGACCTTCTGCGCATGAAAAATGCCGGCATTACCGTTTGGGACAGCACAAAAAGCATGAACGGCTCTGAAAATTTGCGTGTATATTCAGTAATATCAAAAGCAACGGACATGCTTCGTTTTTCGTACAGCAATGAAATCGGTTCAACCGCCGCCGCACCTTCCGGGATGATCAGCCGCCTGCGCAGGATCTTTCCCAATGCAAAGCAAACATCAACCGCTTCATTAAACCATGCCGGTGAAACGGACGCGGCGGCATTTGCCGAACTTGCATCGGGCATAAGAAACATGATTGACAGCGGCGAAATCAATGAAAGCTTGAACTGTCTGTACTCACATTTTTCGGGCAGTGAAAGCTATTTTTCGCGTCTCGATATGCTCGATAAAATGTTTTTCAATGATAACTCCCCCGCTGCTCTCGGAAGTGAAACGGCCATGCGGCTCTACGGGAGGCAGCTGATGGGCACCGCAACACGGCTTGAAACATTCAATCAATGTCCGTTCCGTTATCTGATACAGTTCGGAATGCGTCTTAAGGAGCGGCCGCAGCGAACGGAAAAAGCGAATGACCGCGGCAGCTTCATTCACGAAGCGTTTGATAAATTGATAAAGGAATATTTGAACAGCAACTGCGATTTTACAACGATTTCCGCAGCGGATATCCACGAAAAGCTTGAACGGATCCTTCCGCCCATGATGATCGAACACAATAACGGAATTTTGCTTGATTCTGCCAGAATGCGGGCGGAATTTCAGCGCATTGCCGAGCTTGTTGAAACTGCCGCTCTTGCTGTCGTGAAACAAATCAACGCAGGCAAATTTCGACCGTTTGCAAGTGAAGTCAATTTCGGCCACGACAACGATGCCTATCCGCCGCTGCGCATTCAAGCGGAAAACGGCGTGACCTACAGCATCACGGGCATTGCCGACCGCGTTGACAAATACGTTTCACCGTCAAACGAAGAGTTTATTCGCATAATTGACTATAAAACATACGGTCAAACATTTGACTATACCGAACTTGCAAACGGGCTGCGCATTCAATTGCCGCTGTACGCTTCCGCAATGCAGAACGCAATGCGGAAAGAAACCAATAACCCGCTCTTCACAGCAGGAATGTATTATTTGCATATCGGCGATGCACAGGCAAGTGAGGGCATCAGCGAAGACAAAGCGGAAACTGAAATTCAACGCAGTTTCAGGATGAACGGTTTGACATTAAATGATGAAAACATACTCGAAGCAATGGATTCCTCTTTTCCGGGAAGCTCCGATGTGCTGTACGGTGTACGTTACTCAAAAAAGGAAGGCATGTTTAAGGGCAGCCTTGCGGATGAGGATGAAATGGAAGAAACCCTTGAATTTGCAAAAAAAATTGCAGGAAAAACGCTTCGTGCAATTATGCGCGGACGGATAGAGGTCAGTCCGACGGAGTATCACGGGAAAACAGCATGTAAATACTGTCCATATATAAGTATCTGCTGTTTTGACACAACCGCCGGCTGCCGCTACAGGCGACCGCGTGCGGTTGACGCCGATAAATTCTTCGGAAGAGAAAATAAAGAAAAGAATTAAAATGCCTAATTTTAATTACAAGATAATTATAGTTATTTACATGGTCATAATGTCGATAATCGGTTTTGCGTCCATGGAAATCGATAAAAAACGAGCAATCAATAAAAAATGGCGCACCCCTGAAAAAACGCTGTTTATCATTGCGTTCCTCGGCGGTGCAGCCGGTTCCGTACTCGGTATGCGTATATTCAAACATAAAACGAAGCACATGAAATTTGTGATTCTTATGCCGCTTTTCCTCGTGCTTCAAATCGCGGCACTGCTTTTTATTTGCATTGTGTATTAATTTTCAATGCCGCATACGGGAACACTTATTCATCCGATAATTCAAGAGCGAGCCTGTACGCCTCGTTTTTCGGAACGTTCAAAATGCTTGAGGCGATTTTTGCCGTGCTTTTTGCACCGATTCCGGCATTCAAAAGAATCCCGACAGTTTCACGCAGTTTCACATTATCGGCTGCAATATTATTATCACATGGAGAAATTACAATAACACACTCCCCTTTGGGTTCGTTTTCCGCAAACCGTGCGGCAAGCTCCGCCGCCGTTCCGCGTATGACCTGTTCAAAAGTCTTTGTGATTTCCCGCACCAATGCGCATTCACGATTCGGAAAAAGTTCAGAAAAATCAACAAAAGTTGCAGCAACACGATGTGGGCTTTCATAAAGAACAACCGTTGCTTCGCTGTTCTTTATCCTTTCAACGGCTTCGCTGCGTTCGGCACCGCTGCGGGGAATAAAGCCGCAGAAATATAACGACTCCGTCGGAAGCCCGCTCATTACCCACGCCGTCAAAACGGCATTTGCGCCCGGGAGCACCTCAAACGGGAGATTGTTTTCAACAAAAAACCTGACAAGACGGCTGCCCGGATCACTGACCCCCGGCATTCCCGCGTCACTGACAAAAGCTATCGCCTCGCCGCCGCGCACACGTTCGGCAATCTCATTCGCGCGCTGTTCCTCATTGTGTTCATGGCAGCTTATAAGAGTTTTTTTAATTTCAAAATGATTCATAAGCTTGAGGGTGTTTCGCGTATCTTCACAATACACCGCAGCCGCGCCGCGCAAAATGCGCATACAACGCAGCGTTATATCCTCAAGATTACCTATAGGGGTTGCGCAAAGATAAAGCTTTGCGGGTATCTTTTTATTTTCCATAGAATTCAGCCACCTCGGGTGAATACTCCCCGTTTTCATCGTGAATTATCAAATTATTTTCAATAATCAATCCGCTTTTTGCCCCGCTTTTTGCTTCAATCAACGCAAGATAAGGCGCGGCTTCCGGCTTGCCTGCAACAAGACGCAGCCGTTTAGGCTCAAGCCCGGCGGACGAAAGCGCAGTAAAAGCATCGCACAGCCGCCTTGCGGGAAAACACATAAAAAATTTACCGCCATATTTAAGAAGTTTCGCAGCAGCTTTTGTAATTTCGTTTATGGGAGCGGCAATGTCATGCGTTGCAGCCCCCTTTTGGGAAATCGCGCCGCAATCATGCTGATGATAAGGCGGGTTGCAAATTGCACAATCAAACTTTGTTTTCGATTTTAATGAATAATCTATATAATCAGCATTAACTGCAGTAATTTCAGCTTCGTTCAAACCGTTTAAACGAACGGAACGCAAAAAACGATCCGCTTGCCGTGCGTCAATTTCAATTCCAAGAATTCGACAGCCTGTTCTGCCGTGAAGCAAAAAACTCAGCGCACCTGCGCCCGCGCCAAGGTCAACACAGTATTCCTTCGCATTAACATGCGCGAAATGCGCAAGCAGAACAGAATCCGTGCCGAATCGAAACGCGTCCGCAGACTGAATCAAGCTCAGTCCGTTAAGCTGCAAATCGTCAATCCGCTCGCCCGGAGCGAGTTCGGCCGAATGCAGCGTTTCTTTTGAAGAACAAACAGCGCCGCTGCCTTTTTCGTTCGAAAGATAATTCGAATTTTGCATACAAGCTATGCGGATTACACACCCGGAATCAGTTTAAGGAGAATGTTTGACTGATAGAAGAATGACGCAATCGCACTCGACGAAACAAGTTGTTCAATTGCATCAAACGGAAGCACCGTCAAAACAATCGGCATCAGCATAAATATTACACATATCCCGATGATTGACCTTGCAAGCCCGACCGCTCCGCCGATAATGAAATCAACTTTGCGAAGCTGCGGGAAAATAAATGCGTAATCCAGCCAGCAGATCACAAATGTGAATAAAACGCGCACAGCCAAATAAACAATAATAAATGCAACAATATTTATTATCACGCGAACAATGCTCTCGTTGAAATAATCGCCGAGCGTTGTTATTCCCTCCGCTTTGAAGGCCTCCGTCATTATGTTTTCATAAACACGCTCTTTAAGCGGATAAGCAAGGTTTGACCTGCTCATGACCTCGTCAATTTCGGAATTAGATAAACTCTTTATGTCAGATTTAACAAGTTCAACGTCGTAAATGGCTTCCGAACCTTCCGTGTAGCTCAACATTGAATTATAGAGCTTTTCATTCTTAATTATCGAGTTCGAAACCGTCCCCATGAGCAAAAAAGCCAACAAACAGGCCACGATTGATACCCCAAGAGTTGATGCACTCCATACAAAGCCCTTGTACATGCCCGATACAAAGTACAATCCAATCATAAAGATAATCAAAAAATCAATTATGTTCAATAATAATACCTCCGATATAACGCCTTAATCACATGGATGTAAGGCATTTTCACCTTATGTTATAAAGAGCAGTTTCACTGCCGCTCACCGTTAATATATTTTTATTATCAAGTTTTACAGCACTGTCAACAGGCGAATCAAAGAAATATGATTTTTGCAGTTTTCCGTTAATACCGTAAAAATCAATTTGGTTATTTTTGACAATCGAGATTCTGTCCCGCATCATACAGGCATAAACAACATTCTCGGGCTTTGTGATCGTGCAGCTCGCCTCCTCAGCAAGCCGTGATTCGCTGACCGAAAGGATTCTGTACTCACCGACCCCCTTTGTTTCCGAGCTGCTGCCGGATGAGTTTTCCAATGGAGTTTTGTCAAGAAGCAAATACATTCTTCCGCCGCTCAAATCGGCGGAAAGGCAATCGTATCCATAGCAGAGAACGCGATATGCCTCTGCATTCGCCCCCCTGTCAAAACGAATCAAATAATCGGTGCAGAATGCAAAAATACTCTTTTTTGTGATGAAAACATTTTTAACAATCTGTTGTTGAACCGAAATAAATCCGATAACGCTTTCACGGCTTAAATCATACAGCGAAATCGACGTTGAAAATGAATTTCCGACTGTTGAAAGCTCCGACATCCACAAAACAGGAGAATCCGAACTCTCAAAACCGAAATCGGTAATGCAAGTCGTGCTGAAATCCCGCTGCCAGCATTGCGTTCCGGACGAATTGAAAGCGCGCAAAGAGTGCGTTCCGTTTTCGTTTTTGAGGTAAACAGCAACGTATTTATCTCCGCAAACTATCTTTTTTAATTCACCGTTCAACATGTTGTCGAACCTTGTGCCGATAATTTGAATCGAAGAGGAGTTGTATATAACTTTAATTTTATCCGTTCCGACGAGTTTGACATTATCAGCTTCAACAGACATTGAATAGTTTTTGTCTTCGTTTTTTACGCTGTAAAAATTCAACGTCTTTCCTTCAATATAAACAAAACCGTCGCCTGTGTATGCATATTCGGTTTCCGGACGAATCGGGAGCGATTTTTTCCGTGCAACAGTATTTATCCGTTTAATTATCAGCACAGCGGCAAAAGCAATACCGATGACAACAAGCGCGGAAATCAACAACGCAAAAACTCTGTGTGCGGCTTTTCTTTTTTTTGCTGCACCGTGTTGTGTTTTTTTTGTTTTGTCCACGGTTAAACCTCCATTCTTGGATTTTATGCAAAAGTCTTCCGAAAAATTCCTTTATCGGAAATAAGTTTCAACCGCCGTGTCCGTCGGGACCCGTCATTTTGTGTTGTATGCTTCACGGTCGAACCACTCTTAATGCATTTTTTATAATGCTGCAAGTCAACGGCGTTTTTTCAATAAGTTCACCGTCAAGCTCAACAATACATTCACTGTCCGTTTCGATCGTGAAGCTTTGCGTTCGAATATTAGTGACAGGAGCTTTGTTTTTGTGTTTACCTTTTATGAAAAGCGGTAAAAGCCGCAAAAAGGTAAAAAGGCTCACCCAACGCACGATGCAAAGATCAAACAGGCCGTCGTCAACCTCCGCATCCGGATTCACAAGCATTCCTCCGCCGAAACGCTTTCCGTTTCCGGCAACCGAAATAATAATGTCGCCTTCATATTGAATGCTGTCTGTTTTTATTTTGGCATGTACCTTTTTTCGATGAAAAAGCGAGTCAACAATGCCCAAAAAATACGGAAGCATCCCCTTCCTGCCCTTTTTATGCCGCTCGGTATTTATCAAAACATCAACATCGAAACCGATTCCGCAGACATTTGTGAATTTTGTTCCGTTTGCAATGCCCATGTCGATATACTTTGCTTCTCCGCTCAGAAGCAGGTCTATCGCCGCTTCAGGTTCGCTCGGAAGATTCATCATTCCGGAAAGATCGTTTCCTGTTCCGAAAGGAAGGATTCCGAGTTTAACATTCGGGTTTTGACATATGACGGAGGAAATTTCGTTCACTGTTCCGTCGCCGCCTGCCGCAATAATGAACTTTTCTCCGTTTTTTATCGCTTCCTCTGCAATTTTGACCGCATGTCCCTTGTACTCCGTTTTTTTAACGATGAATTCAATGCCGCGTTCGCGAAGTATGGTTTCACATTCCGAAAACAAAGCATTGCATTTACCGCTTCCGGCCACAGGGTTAACGATAAAAAACATTCTGTCCATTATATTTCCTCCGAAATTACTCAAAAAACCCTGCAATGAATTTTGTGTACAGTCAAAAAACAGTGCAAAATTCTTTGGGTATAGCAAGCACGCACCCGCAAACTCAATCTGCGGATATGAATACTCGATTGTATAATAACGCAAGTTGCTGTCATTTGTCAATATCAGTCGCAAAATTTCGACTTTTCGTGCTGTTTCGGAATCAATTCTCTGCCCCGTCCGTATTGACCGCAAGACCGTTTTCCGTATTGACCGCAAGGCCGTTTTACCTTATAATTTATACAGGCGGAGTATACATCGGCGAAGGCTTAAGCCTCACGGATCTGCATTATGCAGAACGCTTATGTTTTTCAAAAACAGCTTTCACGGTGTTTTTTACCGTATCAAAAAGCGGCAGAACCGACAGGGATTTTTTTCCTTGTTATCCGCTTTTTCCACAAGGAAAAGAATTAATTTGCTGAGGATAATGCGAACAACACGGAAACTGTTAATAACAGCCGGATTTATCAACAGAGTTTTGCGCCTTTTATAAACACTGTTTTTATTTGACAGCAAAGGCAAAACATGACTTATCCGCAGTTTCCGCACTACTACTGCCGCCGCTACCTTAGTAATAAACAACAGCAAAGGAGATGCACCCATGCGCTTCAGCGTAAACACAAGAGAACTCAACGAGGCGGTTTCCGTCGTTACGAAGGCAATGCCCTCAAACGCAACACTCCCGATCCTTGAGGGCATATATATGTATGCAGCGAATGACACTCTGTTCATAAAATGCACGGATCTGTCACTCCAAATTGAAACCGAAATCCCCGCAATTATCGACGATGAGGGCAGCGCGGTCCTTCCGGGCAAGCTGTTTTCCGACCTTGTAAAGAAATTCAGCGGTGACACAATCGATTTCGAAAGCGACGGGAACACAATGAACATTCGCTCGCGCAGGGTCAAGTCTTCAATACAGATTCAAAATGCGGATGAATACCCCGAAATGATGCGCGTTGACGATGAGTTTTCGGCGGATATACCTCAAAACAAGCTGAAGAGCATGATAAAACAGGTCATATTTTCGGTTTCCAATGACGAAACAAAGGCGATCCTCAACGGCGTCTGCCTTGAATTCGACAGCGACAACACGCTTGTAATGGTTGCACTCGACGGCTTCCGCATTGCAATGAGAAAAGAAAAAATCAATAACTGCACCGGCAAAAAATCCGTCGTAATTCCCAAACGCGCAATGCAGGAAATTGCCGCCGTTCTTTCTTCCGACGATTCGGAAGTTAAGCTTATTTTTTCAAGCACGCATATAAAAATCGATTTCGGCGGAACAAAGGTCATTTCGCGCCTTCTGGACGGCGAATATGTAAATTATAAGGGCATTCTGCCCAAAAACTTTGCAACAAGAGTTTTGATCAATTGCGAAGAGTTGAAGAACAGCACCGAGCGCGCTCTGCTCATGGCGCGCGAATCGAAATCGAACCGCATCAAGCTGATGTTTGCAAACAACACCCTCACCATAACGGCAAACAGTGAAAAGGGAAATATAAACGACGAGATTGAAATTCAACTTGTCGGAAAGGATCTGGAAATTGCGTTCAACGCAACTTATATTCAGGATGTAATGCGCGTTCTTGACGACGAATGCGTTTACCTGAACATGAACAACGCCGTTACGCCCTGCGTAATCGTTCCGGTCGAGGGCGAAGCATTCTATTACATGATTCTTCCCGTAAGACTTTTTACGGGAGCGTAAAAATAAAACGAACAACCCAAAAGGAGAAAAATATGGAATTTGAAAAGGCAAAGGAATTATTTAAGAAAAACACAGAAACCATGGCAGCCTACAGTCATGCGATGGGTGTTTTGAGCTATGATTCCGAAACGGCTGCACCGAAAAATTCGGCGGAAGGCCTCGGCAGAACTTACGGCGTCTTAAGTGAAATTATCTACAAACTGACCGTAAATGAGGAGCAGTTTGAAGTTATAGACACCATGATGTCAAATCTTGATAAATTGGACTTTATAACTCGCCGTGAAGTCGAGGAAAAAGCGCGCGAGCTTAATCAAATGCGCAAAATCCCCATGGATGAATACACCGCGTTCCAGGTGCTCCTGACAGAAGCCCATAATGCGTGGGTTGAAGCAAAAAATACGGACAATTATTCCGTTTTTGAACCGTATCTTGCGCAAATTGTCAAATACAACAGAAAAATAGCGGCATATGTCTCACCGGAAACGGATGCATATGATTACTGGCTTAACGAATTTGAGCGCGGTGCGTCGAAAAAAATGCTTGATGTATATTTTGAAAAGCTCCGCAGCGCACTTGTTCCGTTGATTCATGCAATTTGCGAAAAAGGTGAAGTTATCAATACTTCGTTCCTTGAGAAGTCCTGCCCGATCGAAACGCAGCGAAAATTGTCGGATTATATAATGGACGTTATGAAAATTAACCGCGACGATTGTTCAATCGGGGAAACGGAGCATCCGTTTACAACCGAATTCAACAAGCATGACGTTCGAATTACCACGCATTATTATGAAAATATGGTTGCAAGCAGCATGTATTCGGTGATACATGAGGGCGGACATGCGATCTATGAGCTGAACACCGGCGATGATCTTATCGGAACAACGATGGCAGGCGGAGCTTCAATGGGCATTCACGAATCTCAGTCCCGTTTTTATGAAAACATCATCGGCAGGAGTGAAGCGTTTATTTCTTTGATTTTCCCGAAAATTAAAGAGCTTTTCCCCGAGCAGTTTGAAAATGTTTCCGCGCATGATTTCTATCTCGCCGTAAACAAGGCCGAGCCCTCTCTTATCAGGACCGAGGCGGATGAACTGACTTATTCAATGCATATAATGATACGATATGAAATTGAAAAAAGGCTTATGGACGGTTCGCTTTCAACTAAGGATCTGCCGAATGAATGGAACAGATTGTATAAGGAATATCTCGGAATCGATGTTCCCTGCGACAGCATGGGTTGCCTTCAGGATTCTCATTGGAGCGGCGGCGCGCTGGGCTATTTCCCGAGTTATTCTCTCGGTTCTGCTTACGGAGCGCAATTCCTTCACAAAATGAAACAGGATATTGATATTGATAAACTTGTTTCGGAAAACAGGATCGACGAAGTTACCGCATGGCTGACTGAAAAAATACATAAATACGGAATGCTGCTGACTCCGGCACAGCTGATTAAAAATGCCTGCGGAGAGGAATTCAATGCAGATTATTACATTGAATATCTCACAGAAAAGTACAATAAAATCTATGATTTAAAGTAGGGTAAATGCCATGCGTCTGTTTATTGCCGTTGAACTGCCCAAAGCTGTCAGAAACGAAGTCGGTGCTGCGCTCAAAGAGCTTAAGATGCTTTCGAGCGGAGGCAGATTTGTTCAGGAAAATAACCTGCATATAACATTGCATTTTATAGGCGAAAGCAACGATCTTGCCGGCGCGGTGAAAGCAATGCAATCTGCCGTGCGCGGAATTCGTCCGTTCGAACTGCGTCCTGCCGGGTTTTCAAGTTTTGAAAGGAGCGGCAGCCGCACGGCTTTTATCGAGGTCGGCGGAAATACAGGCGAATTGGCAATTTTGCATGAGTCGCTTCAAACCGCATTGGCTGATAACGGGTTTGCACGCGAATACAGACGCTTTGTTCCGCATATAACTCTCGGACGGAGTGTTGAATTCGACGAACTGGTTTATGCACAATTGCAGGAGACGGAGTTTAAAACAAGCTTCACTGCTTCGGAAATAACCCTTTTCGAAAGCGTTAAAGAAAAAGGCAAACTTGTTTATAATCCTTTGCACAGAGAAAAACTTTGATTTGCAGCAATGTTCTTTGAAGGAAGGCGGGCGTTATGAAAACGGAAGAAAAAATGCTCCATATCCTTGAAAAAAACTGTGCCGACGCCCTTGAAAGCGGAATTTTGGTTGCGCTCAGCGGAGGCGCGGATTCATGTGCGCTTGCTCTCCTTCTAAAGAATCTCTCCTGCAAAATCGTTGAAAAGCACACAAATTTCAGATTATGTTGTGCTCATTTCAATCATTGCATACGCGGCGAAGCGGCGCGGGAGGATGAGAATTTCGTTCGCGCTTTTTGTGAGAAACATGCGCTTAAACTTCTGAGCGAAAAGGCGGATGTTCCGGCATATGCCGATGAAAACAGCCTTTCGACAGAAACAGCGGCTCGGGAATTGCGTTATGACTTTCTTGAGCGCGCAAGGATTCAAAGCGGCATGGGATTTATTGCAACAGCTCATCATTTGTCGGACAATGCGGAAAGCATACTGCTGCATTTTTTACGTGGAAGCGGGCTTAACGGGCTGTGCGGAATGAAATATTGCAGCGGAAAAATCATTCATCCTCTTCTGGAATTTGAAAAAAAAGAATTGGTCGAGTATTTACTGCAAAACGGCGAGCAGTTTCAAACGGATGAAACAAATTTTGTTCCGGATACGGCACGGAATTTGCTGAGACTGAAAATAATTCCGGAAATACGAAACGGTATTAATTCAAGCTGCGAAAAAGTTATATGCAGAAATGCAAAACTTTTGAATGAAGATGAAAAATACCTCAACGGCGTTGCAAAAGAGGCCTATCTGAACGCAAAAACAGAAAACGGGGTTGATGCGGAAAAGCTGATTCACTTGCCGATGCCGATTAAGTCGCGCGCCGTAATGCACATGCTTCGGGAAAACGGAGTGCAAAACGATGTTTTTCAGCCGCATATAGAAGCTTTGATGAAACTGCTTGAAATGCAGTCGGGCGCAAAAATTGAAATGTCTACAGTTATAATTCGAAAAAGCTTCGGAAGACTGCTCGTTGAAAACAAAAGCTGCACGAAACATGAGTGTGAAATTAATTCTGTTTCCGACTCAGAAAAAAAACAGACAGACTTTCAATCGGATGCTCAATTGTGCCCGCAGACCCGCAACACTCCCCTGCCCCTCAACGGAAAATGGATTCAAACTTCATTCGGAAGGGTAAAAGCTTCCGTCGCGGACGGCGGTCTGGAATTTTCGCACGAACGGGTGTATAATAAAACTCGAGCAATGATGGATCTCGAAAAGCTTATAGGGCTTTTTGAAAACGAAGCAAACGACACACCGGCTGACGGACTGAAGATAAAAAATAACGTGGAAGCTCTGAGCCTGAACATCAGGTTCAGACGCGCCGGAGACATGTTTTTTCCGGTAAATGCGCCCGGAAAAACAAAGTTGAAAAAGTATTTGATTGCTCAAAAAATTGATTCCGAACGGCGCGACAGACTGCCGCTGCTCGAATGCTGCGGCAAAATAGTATATGTATACGGAGTCGGAATATCCGATGATGTCAAAATTTCAAACGAAACAAAATGTATTGTTTGCGTTGAATTTGAAACGGAGGAATCCTTCTTCGGATAAAGGCTTCGTATTTCAGAAAAACAGCTGCGATCGAGTTGAAAAAAACTCTTTGGTTCGCAAATATAAAAACAACAAAATTACGGAGGAATAAAATGATTAATAAAACCGGATTGCACAACGATATCGATTATGTGCTTTTGGATCAGGAAACACTGCAGCGGAGGGTTCACGAGCTTGCGGAGAAGCTTACAAACGATTACCGCGGCAAAAACCCTGTTTTTCTTTGCATTCTTAAGGGTTCAGTGCATTTTTTCAGCGATCTTGTTCGCCAATTCGATGATTATTGCGAGATTGATTTTCTCGCAATTTCAAGTTACGGCAATGCAAGAAAAACTTCCGGAATAGTTCGCATCAACAAGGATCTCGACATGAGTATTACCGGACGGCACGTTATAATCGTTGAAGATATAATGGATTCCGGGCTGACCCTGAATCATCTCACGAGCATGCTTCGTGCCCGCGAACCTGCAAGCCTCAAAATCGTTGCCCTGCTTGATAAACCCGAACGCCGTGAATGCGCCATTACTCCGGATTATTACGGTTTTGTCGTTCCTAATGAATTTGTCGTGGGATACGGTCTTGACTATGCCGGCACATATCGAAACCTGCCTTTTGTTGGTGTTCTTAAGGACGAGGTTCACGCTGATTAAGCATTGAAGCAGCAGCCGGGCATTTCGTTTTTTATCGAACAGCTTGCCCGGTTTTTCCGAAATACAACGGAAATTGATTTATAATTAACAAAAAATTGATAATTCGGAGCTATAATGCCCGAAACGGAAACGGAGGAAATATGAAAGTATTGCTTACCGGCGGTGCGGGATATATCGGTTCGCACACCGCAGTTGAATTGATGAACGCAGGCTGTGATGTTGTTATTGCAGATGATTTATCAAACTCTTGCCGCGAAGTTGTGAAACGTATTGAGGAATTGGGCAAAAAAACTGTTCGTTTCTATGAAATTGATGTGTGCGGCGAGGATGCGCTCGAACAGGTTTTTTCAGAAAATGATATTGATGCCGTGATCCATTTTGCGGGGAAAAAGGCAGTCGGGGAATCGGTTGCGAAGCCGTTGATGTATTACAAAAACAATCTTGATGCAACAATGAATTTGCTTGAGGTTATGCAGCGTCATGATGTAAACAAGCTTATCTTCAGCTCATCTGCGACCGTTTACGGCGTGCCAAAAGTCGTTCCGATTGACGAAAAGCAGCCCACATGGTGCACCAACCCTTACGGTTGGACAAAATACATGAGCGAACAAATCATGCGGGATGTTTGTGCGGCAAATCCGAAACTTTCGATAGTTCTTCTCCGCTACTTCAATCCGATAGGCGCGCACGAAAGCGGCAGGATCGGCGAAGATCCGAAAGGGATTCCGAACAACCTTATGCCGTATATATCACAGGTTGCAATAGGAAGACGCGAAAAGCTCTCCGTTTTCGGCAATGATTACGATACTCACGACGGAACAGGAGTGCGCGATTACATACATGTTGTTGATCTTGCGAAGGGTCATCTTGCCGCACTCAAATATGCGCAAAATGAAAACGGCTGTGTCGAAATCAACCTCGGTACCGGCATAGGCTACAGCGTGCTTGACATCGTTCACGCTTTTGAAAAGGCAAACAACATTGAAATTCCGTATGTTATAACCGAACGCCGTCCCGGCGATATCGATGCCTCGTTTGCAGATGCACATCTTGCGGCTGAGCTTTTGCATTGGCATACCGAAAAAACGCTTGAGGATATGTGCCGTGACACATGGCGCTGGCAGCAGATGAACCCCAACGGTTATCGGGAGGAATAAAAAATGAAAAAACGCGGGGAAGGCAAAACCGCAAAAAAACATGCGCTTCGCATAGTAATTATTATCCTGCTTGTGGTTGTTTTTTTGAGCATACCTTTGGTGATTGTTTGCTGCAAACTCGGGCAGATGAACAAAAATGCGGTTTCAACCGTCAAAAAGCCTGAAATATCACCGGGTGAGACGGCAACTCCCCCCGCGTTGATCAAGGCTGATGCTGATAAAGTTGACACAACAAAGGATTTTGATCCTGCACTGATCGACGATATCAGAATGGATGACGATTCGATTTTTAATGAGAGCAGAATCGACAAGGATGTTGTAAATATAATGCTTTTCGGAAGCGATGTACGCGAGGGTGAACGGCACGGAAGGTCGGACACGATGATGATCCTTTCGTACAATCGAAAGCTGCGGACGGCAAAACTTGTTTCTCTTTTGCGCGACACATGGATTTATATTCCTGATCGTGATACATGGAACCGAATAAACACCGCATATTTCTTTGGCGGTGTCGGGCTTGCAATAAATACCGTCAACAGCAATTTCGGGATGGACATTCAATATTATGTGAAGGTTGATTTTGAATCTCTCAAAGAAATTGTTGACACCGTCGGCGGAATAGATGTGTATCTTACGGAACGCGAAGTTGAATACATAAATAACAGCGCAGAAAATGATGCCCTGCCCGTAAAAGAAGGTTGGCAGCATCTGAACGGTCGGCAAACGCTGGCGCATTCGCGCAACAGGTCCATCGGCGGTGACGGCGATTGGTCAAGAACGCGGAGACAGCGAGACGTTATGTATGCGTTTTTAAAAAAAGCAAAGACCGAAAAATCAATTGCTTCGCTTACTGCATTGGTAAACAATCTGACAAAATATGTTGAGACGAACATGAGTCCGATGCAGATGATCGATCTTGCAATTGATGTTGTGTTTGGCGGCGATTTAACTCTTGAAAACCGTGCACTCCCCTTTGAAGGAACATGGGACTATGCATGGGAAGGAAAAATGGCTGTTATTCATATAGATATTGCTGATAATAAAAGACTTCTGCACGAATATCTCTATGGAGTACAGTGACTTTTACTTCTTATGAGTGTTTGCGCGGGTTGAAGCATCAAAACATTGGTGAGGAAAGAAAATGGGCAGATTGTTTGATGAATGGAAGCAAAAAAACGCTGAAACGGGCGAAAAATCGGTGAATGATAAGGCTTGCGGTGAACTCGTTCATAAGCGTGCACTGCTGATTTTTAATCCCGTTGCGGGAGAAGGCAGATCATTAAGACTGCTTCCGCAAGTTGTAAAACACATGACGGATAACGGCTATGCCTGCACAACACTTACAACAATCAACAGCGGATCTGCAACCGAATACGTAAAAAAATACGGTGAGGAAAATGAAATTGTTGTTTGTTCCGGCGGCGACGGAACAGCGAACGAGGTCATCAGCGGCATTATGCAGCTTCCAAAGGAGAAACGCCCGCGCATGGGCTATGTGCCTTCCGGCAGCACGAACGACTTTGCGAACACGCTCTGCATTCCAAAGAACAGCGATGAAGCTGTAAAAAATATTACTGATGGAATTTGTACTACAATTGATGTAGGAAATTTTAACGGCAGATTCTATGCTTATGTTGCAGCTTTCGGCGCATTTACCGATGTTGCCTACTCGACTTCGCAAAACGCAAAAAACATGTTCGGTTTTCTTGCTTATCTTGCGAAAGGGTTTGATACACTCAAAAAAATCCGTCCGATAAAGGCTGTTTTTGAAATCAACGGAGAAACGATTGAGGACGAGTTTATCCTTTGCACGGTCAGCAACTCGCGAATAATTGCGGGAATTGTAAAGCTGAAGCCTGAAATGGTCGAAATGAACGACGGAATGTTCGAAATAATTTTGATTAGGTATCCGCAAAATGCACTTGAACTCACAAAAATTGTAAATGCAATAACAAGCGGCGAAATGAGCTGCGAATACATCAGAATGTTTCGTGCATCCGAATTGTATGTGCGCTTCCCGGACGAAAGCGTAAGCTGGACGCTCGACGGTGAACAGGAAAAAAACATTACTGAAGCACATATAACAATTATCCATTCAGGAATAGATATTATGTGTGGCAGGACTGAATAAATTTCCTATGCTGAGTTTTCGGCCGACATTGCCGAAACAACAGTACATATATAATTCGTGATAAAGCTTGAATATATTGAGCACCGGTGTTAAAATCGTTTGGTTATTACTGATTAAGAAAGCGTGACCGAATGGAAGAGAATCAAAAGAGCAAAAACAAAATGGGCGTTATGCCTGTCGGAAAACTGCTTGCCAACATGGCAATTCCGATGGTCATTTCCATGCTTGTGCAGGCAATGTACAATGTTGTGGACAGCTATTTTGTTGCAAAAATCAGCACCGACGCACTGACGGCAATTTCGCTTGCCTATCCGATACAGATGTTGATGATCGCTGTTGCGATCGGAACATCCGTCGGCATGAACTCATATATGTCGCGCAGACTCGGCGAGGGAAACACTGAGGCTGCAAGCAAAGGTGCAAGCAACGGCTTGTGCCTGCTTTTGCTGTCTGCAATTGTATTTGCAATATTTGGGTTTGTAATCACTCCGTTTTTCAGGCTTTTCACCGACGATCCGCAGCTCATAGAAATGGGCGTTGATTATCTTGAAATCTGCATGGTTTTCGGATTGGGTGTGTTTATACAAATCGGCTGTGAACGAATATTGCAGTCAATGGGCAAAACCGGGCTTTCAATGGTGACTCAGCTTGTCGGCGCGGTTGTTAATATCATTCTTGACCCCCTTATGATTTTCGGAATCGGCCCCTTCCCGGAAATGGGAGTGGCAGGCGCGGCATATGCTACGGTAATCGGACAATGGGTCGGAATGCTGATGGCATTGGCACTTGTGTTTTTTAAGGAACATGAGATAAAAATAAGTTTCAAAAATTTCCGTCTCTGCGGTGAAACGGTGCGAGAAATATACCGAGTCGGCATTCCGAGCATTGTCATGCAGTCGATAGGTTCGATAATGAATGTCGGCATGAACGCGATTTTTTCAAGGATTCTAATGAGCAACGCCGGTATTGCAACATTTGGAGTTTATTTCAAAGTTCAATCAATAGTTTTCATGCCGTTGTTTGGAGTTACGAACGCCAGCATGTCCATTTTTGCTTATAACTACGGAGCAAGAAACAGACTGAGGTTTAAAAAAGCATGGAAGATGACACTTTGCGTAACCGTGATTATTATGAGCATCGGCACGCTGCTCTTCCAACTGTTCCCGCAGCAGATCGTTTCCCTCTTCGACTCCGAGGGGAAGATTACCGCTGAAGGAATTGCGGCATTCCGAATTATTTCTTTGCATTTTCCTATCGCGGCGGCATCAATTACAATATCTGTAACTTTTCAGGCGATCGGACACGGAATCAAGAGCATGTTTATGTCCATACTGCGTCAGCTCGTGGTGCTGCTCCCTGCCGCCCTTGTGCTTGCTCTCGTGTTTAAATCGGTTGAATCTGTTTGGTGGTGCTTTGTAATTGCAGAGTTTTCCGCCGTAACTTTCGGAATAATTTCCTTAACGAAAATTTGGAGGCACGAAATTGAACCGATGCCCGACGGCGCAGCGGTCTGAGAATACTGCACAATTAATCAGCCGGTAAAAAATAAGCGGGATGCATTGATTCATCCCGCTTATAAATATATTAAGAATGAACTGTAAGGGTGATTCAAAAAAACATCCGAATGTTGTATAATATTCGACAAGGAAATCATTGTTTATAATGCGGGGGTAATATTCAATGCGTGCCTGTAAAAAAATACGAATACTGCTGAATGCGGTTCTGATAATTGCGCTTGTTATGCCGTTTAGAACGCAGCATGAGCCGGCTGTTGTGTTCAGGAACTTGAATTATCAATTTGAAATTGAAGAAAATGCGTTGGATGTTTATACTTTGCGGAACTGTTTCAGAAGTGCCTCTCTGATTGTCGAAGCGGAATGTGTCGGCGAGGCAACATACGGCGGCAATGCGGTTTCTTTATTTCGAGTACTTGATGTTTTCGCAGGCGATGCGGAAAGCTCTGAAACAATTTATGTTTCAACAGAATATAATGTCGGTGAACGCTGCATTCTCTTTCTTGCTGATGAAAACAAAGGCGAATTCGGTTACAGAAAAATATATGTTCCGGTCGAAAACGGAGTAATGCAAAGCAGCGGATCGACAGTTCGCATGAGCGATGGCAGGAATGTTCAAATCAGCTCAATTAAACGCGAAATTGCGGCAATGAAATCCGAATTATTTATTCCAAGTGAATATATGTTCTATTCCGATATGAATGAACTGCTCGTCGGCTGCAATGAATACTTTATCGGCAGAGTTGACAGTGTATCCTCATATATGCCCACTTTATGCAGATCAGGCGAACGCGGCGAAACGATAAGGAGTGAACGCAATTCACTGCGCATCGGCGTAACAGTTTTAAATTCCTTGGGCGGGGGGCTGCGAAGCGGTGAAAAAATAACGATAACTCAAGTGGATAATATGCATCGCAATGTAATTAATGCTTCAACTTTAAAAGCAGTCGGAGGCGGCGATAACGCATGGGAACTGCCTGTGAACGGTGATGTCTGCCTGTTTTTTGTGATAAAAAGTCCGGACGATAAAGTTAATTTCTTTTTCCCGGTTAACCCGTATCAGGGGTATGTGAAAATCAGGAGTGACGGCAGACTGAATTCGTGTTCGAACCTGAATCCCGCAATTACGGATAATTTCACATTGTTGATGTTTACGAGCAGCTTTTATAAATGAATCAGCTGCAATCGGTATTTCATTATGTATAAATACCGGTTGCTTGACGCTTGTTTTCTTGTGATAAGATTTAAATACACAAAAAAGTCCGGAGGTTGAATTGGAAAACTACGATGTTGCTGTTGTACGCTGCAAGACTTATGACGTCGAAGCAGTCAAACCTGCACTTGAAGAGGCCGTAAATGCGGTAAACGGCTTGGATTTTGTCATGCCCGGAATGAAAATAATTATTAAACCCAACCTTGTTTCGTTCAAAAAGCCCGATGCAGCCGCAACAACCCACCCTGCCCTGCTTGAGGCACTTGTTGAAATGCTTTTGGCACGCGGTGCAGATGTTACGATAGGCGACAGCCCCGGCGGTCCGCACTCGCTCCCCTTGCTGAATCGCGTCTACACAGCAACGGGCATGGATCGGGTTGAAAAGCTCGGTGCAAAGCTGAATCGCAATATGAACGAAAAAACTGTTGACTTTCCTGAAGGAAAAGTACTAAAAAATTTCACATACACAGAGTATTTGGATGAGGCTGATGCAATTATTGATTTTTGTAAATTGAAATCGCACGGAATGCTTGGCATGAGTGCGGCGGTTAAAAATCTGTTTGGGACGATTCCGGGTCTTAAAAAGCCGGAAGTTCATTATAAATTTCAAAACGATGCCGAATTTGCCGATATGCTTGTTGATCTTAATGAGTATTTCAAACCGAGACTTGCAATTTGTGATGCCGTTGTCGGAATGGAGGGCAACGGGCCGACTGCCGGCACGCCGCGCCAAATCGGTGCAATAATTGCGTCGAAAAGCACGTATTATGCCGACGTTGTCGGTGCAGAGCTGATCGGGATGAACATTGACGGTCTGCCAACGCTTCAAGCGGCGTATGAACGAGGTTTTGCGCCTGCATCCAGTAAAAATTTGAGGGTATACGGTGATATTCGCGCGTTAACCGTTGATGACTTTAAAGCCCCGCCGGTGCGTGGATTGAGCTTCATGCGCAAGGGCAATGTGCTTCATTTTATCAGTAAAGCGGCGCTTGAACATAAGCCCACGCTAAAAAAACGTCTTTGTGTCGGATGCGGTGAATGCGCAAGGATGTGTCCCGCAAAAGCAATAGAAATGAAAAACAAAAAACCACATATAAATCGCGAAAAATGTATCCGTTGTTTTTGCTGCCAGGAGTTTTGTCCGCGTGCCGCTATGGTTGCGCACAGACCCCTTGCCGCAAAGGTTCTGAACAAGCTGAAACTGTAATTCAAGCGACCGGGTTTTTGACAGTGAGACGTATAATATGTTTATGAAAGAACGGAGAAAATAATGTGGACTGCTGAGCAGCTTCGTGCAATTAACGAGGATGGAAACCTGCTTGTTTCGGCTGCCGCGGGTGCAGGTAAAACCGCAGTAATGACTGAACGCATTGCTCGAATTATTGCTTCCGGGACTGATGTTTCGGAAATACTTGTTGTAACGTTTACGAACCCCGCCGCTGCTGAAATGAAACAGCGCATTGAGCGGCGGTTGTCGGAGCTTGCGGAGTCAACCGATGATACAAAGCTGAAAATGCATTTGCACGATTCGGCAATAAATATTTCTACTGCAAATATTTCAACCATTCACAGCTTTTGCGGAAATGTTCTGAGACGTAATTGCCATATAGTCGGTCTTGATCCGGCGTTCAGAACCGCCGATGCCGCAGAGGCTGCATTGTTGCGCCTTAAAGCATTGGATGATATATTGGAAGAGGCATATTCGGATGCGGAAAAAACTTCGGATTCGGATTTTCGCTTGCTTTGTGACGCCCTTATTCGCGATGATGCGCTTTGCACTCTTATTGAGGATACCTATGATTTTATTATGGCACGCCCTAATCCGTTCGGTTGGCTGCATGAGGCGGTTGAGGCATACGGAAGCAGCTTTGAAACGTTTTCCGAGAAGGCGGCGGAGAGTCTGATTGCTTCCGCAAAAAGGAACATCTCGACGTTTTATGATATGGCGAATGAGCTTTATCATTGTTTTGTAAACGAAAATAACCCCGAATTTGAAGTGTATACGAAACTGCTTCAAACGGATATGGGATTTTATGACGAGCTGATGCAGCTGAAAACTTATTCCGATTGGCACTGTAAAATTGCGGCGTGTGCTTTTGCAAAAATTCCGTCAAGAAAGGGCGGTGCGCCTGCGGAGCTGAAGGAATATCGCGAAAAAGTCAAAAGTCAATTCAAAAAAATAAGTGAGGCTTTTTGCTGCTCATATGACGTTGAACGTGAAAATGCAGCGCGGATTTATCCTTGCCTGAAAAGTCTTGAAGCGATCGTTCGACGGTTTGCGGAGCATTATTCCGAATTAAAGCGTGAAAATGCGCTTATAGATTTCAATGATATGGAACAGCTTGCATATACCGTGCTTAAAAACGATGAAATTGCCGCTGAATATAAGGAAAAGTTCAAATACATTTTTGTTGACGAATATCAGGATACCAACAGCATCCAGGACGCAATAATTGCTGCTGTTTCAAACGGTCATAATCTGTTTATGGTAGGAGACGTCAAGCAGAGCATATATCGCTTTCGCCAGGCCGAGCCGGAAAATTTTTTGGCGAAATATCAGAGCTATGACGGAACGGTTGGAAAAAGAATTGATTTGAACGCAAATTTCAGAAGCATGACGTCAGTTTTGAATGCAGCGAACAGTCTGTTTTCAAAAATTATGCTCGGCGATGTCGGTGAAATTGATTATTCCGACAATGCCGAATTGCGAATGGGCGCGGAAACTGCAAACGGCAGCGCGGAAATCTGCTTAATTGACATTTCGGATGAGAAAGGCGAAAACGAAAATGAGGCCGAATCGGAAAATAACTCCGCAAAGGAAAACGATGAGCCGGAAGCCATAGAGGCCGAGGCACGCTGTGTTGCTGATAAAATACGCTGCGTGATTGAAAATGTTGAGGTATTTGATAAGGAAATCAATCGAGTGCGAAAGCCGATGTTTTCTGATTTTGCGGTCTTGATGCGGCGAACGAAGGGTGTTGCTCTGCAATTTGTAAACGCAATGACGGAACAGGGCATTCCGTGCGCAGCCGAGCTTGGAGACGGATATTTTGACGCAATTGAGGTACAGATATTCTTAAATTTACTAAGAATTATAGACAATCGAAGGCAGGATATTCCGCTTTTAAGCGTTATGCGCTCCCCAATCGGCGGGTTCAATGAGGATGAGTATATACATATTCGAACCGATTTCGGCGGTGAAGAGTTCATTGACAGACTCACGGAGGCCGCTCAAAGCTTTCAAAACGGCTCGAATAATGCGGAATACTGCCGCAAGGCAAATTATTTCCTGGGAAATGTTGATAGATGGCATGAAATGAGCCGCTTTTTAAGCGTTGATGAATTGATAGGCACTCTTCTGGATGAGACATTTTATTATGTTTATGTCGGTGCGCTGCGCGGCGGTGCGGTTCGGCAGGCGAATCTTGATTTATTGCTTGAAAAGGCACAGGCTTTCGTTGCAAACGGCAAAAGCGGGCTCCACGGATTTGTAACGCTGATGGACAGTCTGAGGGATAATGTCAGCATGGGTGCGGCTCAGCCTTCCGCAATTGACGCGGTTCGCGTAATGAGCATACACAAGAGCAAAGGTTTGGAGTTTCCGATTGTTTTCATTTGCGGAACAACGTCGGAATTCAGCAAAAAAAGCCACAAAGCCGATGCTGTTTTTGACAGAGAACTTGGAATCGGTTTCCGTATGCGCGGCAAAAACCCTCTCACTCCCCTGCTGCGCCGCGCAATTATGATGCGTGAGGATGACAGATTGGTTTCTGAGGAAATGCGGAATCTGTATGTTGCAATGACGCGCCCGAGAGAGAGACTTTATATCATCGGCTCAAGCAAAAAAATGGCGGATTTATTGAAGAAATTTGCTGCGCCGTTGTCAAAATCCCGCATAATGAATTCCAAATGCTATCTCGATTGGATGCTCGGAGCATATTTCCCGCTTGGTATCAACCTTGATAATGCGGGTTCGGCGGGTGTAAAATGCGCAATCGGAGCGGATAAGCTTTTATTGCGATGCATAAAAAAAACACCGAATTCAACTGATGAAACCCGAATGAGCAAGGCAGAATATATCAGATGGAGTGAAGAAGCGCGCGGCACCGATTGCAGTGCCGTGAGCCGCAGGCTTGAGTATCGGTATCCGTTTGAAGACGATACCAAGCAAAAAAGCAAGCGCACCGTCACGGAAATAATTAAAGGCGAAAAACGTTCGATTGATTATGATTTTTCGCCGTCTGTCCCGATTTTTTTGCAGCCTGAACACGTGCTGACCGGAGCAGAGAGAGGAACTGCAACGCATATATTCCTTCAAATGTTCCCGCTCGGAATACGAACCGAGGCGGAAATAAATAATGTTCTCAAAAGACTCTCGGCGGATGGTATTTTGTCCGAACAACAAGCGAAATCTGTAAATATGTTTGCAATAAAACGTTTTCTGCAAAGCGGGTTGTATGAACGAATGTCTGCCGCCGCAAATGACGCCAATGAACTGATAAAGCGTGAACTTGAGTTTACGTTATTGCTGGACGTCAACAAAAATAATGTTGTGGTGCAGGGAATAATCGATTGCTGCTTCACCGAAAATAACGAGTGGATCATTGTAGATTACAAAACAACGAGCACACGTGACAAAGATCCGCGGGATGTTGCGAATTCATACCGTATGCAGCTGCAAATTTACGCGGATGCATTGCAAAAACTGTCCGGATTGCCGGTGAAAGAGACTTGGGTATATCTGTTGAGTGCGGGCGAGGCGTTCCGCGTGAGTCGGGAACAGGCATAAAGAAATCGGCGGCTGCGCTGACGCAAACGGTGGATTACACGGGGAGTTTTTTATAAAAAAACCATGCCGATTTGTTGACAACACGGAAAAAAATCCTTATAATAGAATAAATTGGTATGTGCTTTCGCAAGGTTTGCCTTGCACATACAGACTCAGGAGGCAGAAACATGGCAGAAGTTGTACAGCTTACTCTGGCAGGCAAAAAAGCTCTCGAAGATAAGCTTGAATATTTAAAAAATGTCCGCAGGGCGGAAATAACCGAGGAGATCGCTGTTGCGCGTTCATTCGGCGACTTAAGCGAAAATGCGGAATACGACGCCGCGAAAGACGCACAGGCTCATAATGAACTCGAGATTATGGAGCTTGAAGCGATGCTCAAAAACGTTGTGATCATTGATGAAACTCATACCGACGGCAAAACAGTCACAATGGGTTCGATCGTTCGCATTAAGTTCGTTGATTTGGGGTTTGAAGATGAATTTAAGATTGTCGGTTCTGCTGAGGCGGATATTGACGCAAAACCAAAGAGCATTTCAAACGACTCCCCTGTCGGCGCTGCGCTTTTGGGAAAATCGATTGACGAAATCACCAATGTTGAGGCTCCCGGCGGTCTTATGAAGGTTAAAATCATCTCGATCAGGAGATAAATTTTAACAGACAGGCTCACGTTACGATGATGGAGAATTAATATAAATGGAAGAAAACAACATAATCAATACAGAAGAAAACAACACTGTCAACGCTGAAGAACTCCACGAGCTGCTTCAGATTCGCCGCGATAAGCTTGCGGCGCTTCAGGCTGCCGGAAAAAACCCGTTCGACATTGTAAAATTCGACCAAACCGATTTCAGCACGGACATAAAGGCAAACTACGAGGCATATGAGGGCAAAAAAGTCTCGGTTGCCGGCCGAATGATGTCAAAACGTGTTATGGGCAAGGCAAGTTTTGCAGGGCTTCGCGATGCGAAAGGCGATATTCAAGCCTATGTTCGCCGCGATGATATCGGCGAAGAATCATATTCCGATTTTAAAGCATATGATATTGGCGATATGCTCGGCATTACCGGATTTGTTTTCAAAACAAAAACAGGCGAAATCTCCATTCATGCGGAAACAGTCACTCTGCTTTCGAAATCATTAAGGCCTCTTCCGGAAAAATTCCATGGCCTTCGTGATACAGATTTGCGTTATCGCATGCGCTATGTTGACCTTATCATGAACCCCGAGGTTCGCACAACTTTCATTAAGCGCAGCCGAATTATTTCCGAAATTCGCAGATACCTGGATGAGCGCGGATTTTTGGAAGTTGAGACCCCTATTATCAACACCGTTGCAAGCGGTGCGAATGCGCGTCCCTTCATAAGCCATTATAATGCGCTTGATTTGGACGTTTTTATGCGCATTGCAACCGAGCTTCCGCTCAAAATGTGCATCGTCGGCGGTTTGGAAAAGGTTTATGAGATAGGTCACCAGTTCCGCAACGAGGGCATGGATGCGACGCATAATCCCGAATATACAAGCATGGAGCTTTATCAGGCTTACACCGATTACCACGGAATGATGGAACTTGCCGAAAATCTGCTCTCCCACTGCGCGAAAACGATTCTCGGCACTACAAAAATTACGTATCAGGGCAAAGAAATTGACCTCACTCCCCCCTTCCGCCGTCAAACCATGAATGACGCGGTTCTTGAGCACACCGGTGTTGATTTCTATGCCTGCAGGGACGGCGCGGAGGCAATTGAAAAAGCAAAGTCCCTCGGCCTCGAAATTGAGGATAAAACTGCGCCCATCGGCAAGGTTCTTTTTGCGGCCTTTGATGAATTTGTTGAGAGCAAGCTCATCCAGCCCACGTTTATTATTGATTATCCCGTTGAGGTTTCTCCGCTTACAAAGCGCAAACCTGATAATCCCGGGATCGTTGAACGCTTTGAGCTTTTCATTGCCGGTGCAGAGTATTGCAACGCTTTCAGCGAGCTGAACGACCCCATCGACCAGCGTGCGCGTTTCGAACAGCAGGCGCAGGAAAAAGCAAAAGGCGACGATGAGGCAATGCCCATTGATGAAAACTTCATCGCTGCACTCGAATACGGAATGCCCCCCACCGGCGGCATCGGTTTCGGCATCGACAGGATTATCATGCTCCTGACCGATTCCCCCACCATCAGGGACGTTCTGCTCTTCCCCACAATGAAGCCGTTGGACGCTCCCAAGTCGGAAAAAAAGCCCGAGGAAGTTGGTATTATCGGCGGTGCAAAGGGTACGGTCGAGATTAAGGATGAGCCGATCGACTTTTCCAATGTTCAGATCGAGCCGTTGTTTAAAGATTTTGTAAATTTTGATACCTTCGCCAAGTCCGATTATCGTGTCGTGAAGGTCAAGGAATGCGAAGCTGTGAAGAAGTCCAAAAAGCTCCTAAAGTTCGTTTTGGACGACGGAAGCGGCGCAGATCGGGTGATTTTAAGCGGTATTCACGAATATTATGAGCCGGAGGAGCTGGTGGGCAAGACCTGCATCGCCATAACCAACCTGCCGCCTCGTCCGATGATGGGCATCGATTCCTGCGGTATGCTTATCTCCGCCGTGCATCACGAAAACGGCGAAGAAAAGCTGCATTTGCTGATGGTCGATCCGCACATCCCCGCCGGCGCAAAGCTCTGTTGATTGCCCCCTGATCGGGCTAAAAAAGCCTCTCGTACACCAATCCGTACACCAATTTACACCAAGGGTGCACAACAACGGATGCCGAGAAAAATGTACGATTGAATTTCAGCCTCGCAGAAGTGATTCTGCGGGGCTGTTTTTTTGAAAACTATATATTCAGATATGAGACTCGGTGAGAAATCACCGGGTCTTATTTTTTGCGCTCACTACGCCTACTAAACAGGTGCAGTGGGCGCTTTTTTGTTTTCTGGAACCGGCACAAAAAATTTTTTTGAAAAAGTGTGGGAATCTCGCAAAAAATCCGGCAAAGAGAAAGTGAGAAGGCGAAAAGCCTTCCGGGAACCTTGAAAATTTCATATACATTCATCAGATACATTCCTTGAGCCAACAGCCAAATGAATGTAAGCCATAGGCTTACCCTGTCTTGCCGGTGGCTTCTTTTTTTTCGGCAAGAACAACCTACCAAGGGCTTCCGGCAGAGAAATCTCTGAAAGGAAGCCCTTGTTATGTTATACGGCTGGCTCTGCTATATGCACTGAAGACGCTTAAGAAAATTTTAGGAAATGCGTAGGTTAAACAGGAACGAAACGACTGGTTTGACATAGGAAATGCACCTGCCGAAGCAGGTGCAGGAATGAAATTACATCATGGGATTTTCCAGCAGGTCTTCCACTAAGCCCGAATACGCCCAATGCGGAGGCCACTTCTGCCTGCGTAAGACCCTTGCGAGTGCGAATATCCTTGATGTTCACAGGCACGACCTCCTTCATATATACTGTATTAAATTATACTACCGGAAGAAAGTTTTTTGAGGATCAGCCTGAATTACTCAGGCGATATGAACACAACGAGGCACGATATATCTTGCAGCTTCCGAAGAACTATGATACAATAAACATAAGCTTCGGCATTGATAAGAATGAGATGAAGCGGCTGGTGATTGCCCTTGCCGAGCTTGATCTGACCATAGATGAATGGCTCTGCTTTAAGATGAACGAGTTGGTTCTGGCCGACAGACTATCCAAGGAAAATAGAGGCGAAAAATAAGAAATTATGCGTTACTATGTTGTCTCCGATATTCACGGCTACTATACGCAGATGAAATCTGCACTGGAAAAGGCAGGCTTCTTTTCCGATACAACTCCGCATAAGTTGATTATGCTCGGAGATTTATTTGATCGAGGGCATGAGGCGAAACAGCTTCAGCAGTTCATATTGGAGCAGATGGAGCAAGACAAGATAATTCTCATTCGTGGAAACCATGAGGACTTATTTGTGGAGCTTGTGACCACGGATGCGGGGATGCCATATAGCTATCACAAATCAAACGGAACTTATGATACTGCACTCCAGTTAACGGGCTTTGATCCAGTGATGGCATCTATACGCCATTATGATTTTGTCGATGCAGCGAAAGACGTACCGTTTTACAAAGAGATTATCCAAGCGATGCTTGATTACTTTGAGACGGAACACTATGTTTTCACGCATGGCTGGATACCAAGCATTCCGAACAGGGATAAAAGCTACAGCTATATTTCTTCTTGGAGAGAAGCAGGCCGTGAGCAATGGAATCAAGCAAGATGGTTCAATGGCATGGATGCAGCACAGACCGCAGATGAGAATAAGACCATTGTTTGCGGACACTGGCATACTTCGTATGGCCATAGCAAATACGAACACAAGGGGACCGAGTTTGGAGAAGATGCGGACTTCTCTCCCTATTATGGTCCCGGAATTATTGCCATAGATGCCTGTACAGCGTTCAGTGGAAAGGTAAATTGTCTTGTGGTGGAGGATTAACGGCGTGGCGTAGTACGGGATTGAACTTTGCATATCCGTATATAACCACGCTTTAGACGGGCACAATATAACGAGTGAATGTAAGCAGAGTATTGAAGTTTTTTCTGGATTCCTTACGGGACGACCTGAAACCAATTGAAATTCTGAGAGTCTACTGTTATAATATTAACTCCAACCTTTCGGAGGTACGAAAGGTTGGAGTTGCACCACATACACCACTTGGAGCACCACTATGATGTATGCTTTCAGCAGGGAAATGTACAGAGTTATCACACACGGGAAAATGTGACCTGTAAGCAAAGCACAGTATTGACAAGGCTTCTACACAGCTATTCCATGTGAGGAATCTCTTCCCCACAATGAAGCCCATTGACTGATTCGACGCACGCCGCGCCGAGCATTTTAAAGCAATTCCGCAACAGTTGATTGAATCAATAAATCCCGCCCGAGGCAAATGCTTCAGGCGGGATTTGAAAGGAAAAGAAAATATATTAATTTGAAAAACTGCCGATTCATGCGGAACTCGGCAGTTTGTATAATGTTTTGCGGAGTTATCCGCAGTTTATGATTACATTGCGGATAACTTTTGCTCAGAATCGAACCGGTGCCGAAAAACGCCACAAGGTTTCGGGTTTCGAACGAAATAAAATCTGAATGCTTACAGTTTTATCAGCTCATATTCCTTGCTGCCGAACCCCAACTCCGCTGCGGCATCAACCGTGTGTGCGCCGTTGCGGCTTTCAATGCGCTCAAGCAAATGATCCCTGCCGGGGTCGTCGGAGGCATAAACAAGGTCGAGACATGCGCGGTCGATTGCGATCGGGTCGAGCGAGGCAAGAATTCCGATATCTGCCATGCAGGGATCTTCCGCAACGGAACAGCAATCGCAGTCAACGGACATATTCTTCATGACGTTGATAAAAACCATATTGCCGTTGAAATGACGCACGACGGCTTCCGCCGCGTCGGCCATGGATTCAAGAAACGAGTTGTGGTCGCCTGTCCAAATCTTCTCCGGCTCGCCTGCACCGTGGATATATGCCTTGCCGTAGGAGGAGGCGCAGCCGATGGAAAGCTGCTTCAGCGCGCCGCCGAACCCGCCCATCGGATGCCCCTTGAAATGGGAAAGCACAAGCATGGAGCCATAGTTAAGCATGTTTTTGCCGACAGGAACCTTTTTGATGCGCTTGCCGTTCGGAATCAAAAGCTCGGCATCCGGCCCTTCCGCATCCATAATGTCAACGGTGAAATGCTTGTTCCAACCGTGTTTTTCCATGGTTTCACGGTGTTTTTCGGTTGTGTTGCGTCCGCCGTCGTAGGCGGTGTTGCATTCAACCACGGTTCCGTGCACATCATTGACGATAGGCTGCCAAAATTCCGGTTTCAAAAAGTTTTGATTGCCGGGTTCGCCCGAATGCAGTTTTACGGCAACTTTGCCGGGAAGAATTCCGCCGGGCAGGTCATTCGCTGCCGCATGAAAAAGCTCAACCACCTTTTCAGCTGTGATTTCGGAAGAAAAAAACACTTTTGATTTCATTTACGAGACTCCTTACGATGGATAAATTAAAAACTGATTAGCAATAACTTCATCCGCTTCCTGCTGTCCTGTTCCGCATTTTCAAATTTATTCCGCATGAATGCTTGCCTTGTAGCGGTTCAGCTTGACTGCATCGTCAATCTCAAGATCGTTTGTGCCGCTGAGTGACTCAAGGTGATGCGTGAATTCGTGCCGCAAGATGTGCCGAACCTCGGCCTTCAGCTTTTCGTCCGGCAAATTCCCGTAACTGCGCAAAATCGAACCGCCGTACAACACAATGCTCCGTCCCATCTGCGGCGAGTTCCTGTATTCACCCAACACAAGCAGCGGATTTTTCGGATCGGATTGCGGGTGCGCTTTTGTAATCGGAGAAAGTATGATTCCTCCGTTCAGCTCACGGTAAAATACCTGCGGAAGCTCCTCCGCCGCTTCATCGGCAAATATGCGCAGCTTGTCCAATCGTTCGGAATAGGTCGGTGCGCGCTTTGCCGCACATGCTTGCGGCACAGCTGAAGAAATGTTCGGATTAAAAACCTTCTCTCCCGAACAGGTTTGCGGCGCGGCGGAAAAAACATTGACATTTATGTCTTTTTGCTCCAAAACTATTCCTCCGTTTATCTCAGCATCGGAACCGGCACTGCACGCAAATTTGTAAATCACTTGCGGATTGCACTGCCCAATGGCGGCTCCCGATTGCATTGTACATCATATTTAAGAATATTTCAAGTGAAAACGAAGGGCAATCCGGTTTGGTTCGAACGCCGGCAATACAGATAAAATTAATATATTATCGCAGCGGAACATAAAAATGTACAGCAGCGTTTTATCATATCGAATTGAATATGTCTCAATGAAGGAATAAAGCTGCCCGAAATATAAAAAAATGGATAAATACACAATAAGCGAAGTCAATATTTGTAGTGAACAGAAAGAATGACGCTGAATGTCATATGTTGCTTTTTTTGACGGATAAAGGTATAATATAACCGATTAAAGGGCAATTGCAGAATGCTGCAATGAAATTGTACGCACTGAGAGGTAAAAAATTTGAACAGATTATCCAAAGAGCTTGCAGCGGCGGTTGCAAAAAGTGACAGAGAGAACGGAAACGACTGGCTGCCGTTTTGGATGCATTCATTTGACACGGCGGGCATTATGGAAAAACTCGCACAAAAGAGATTGCCGGAAAGCATTTCGGATTACCTTTGCGCTGAATGCGGCGGCAGGGAAAAACTCTTTTCAACACTTAAGTTTTGTGCGCTTGTGCATGACATCGGAAAGGTCACCGTCGTTTTTCAGTCACGTATACGTGACGCGGTTGAGTTCTCCCCCTTTGCGGAATACGTTGATCTTCCGAAATCGGGCAGTTTTGAAAGGATTTCCGAAACGCCCCATGCGCTTGCAAGCGAGGCGATACTTTTAAAATTCGGCTGTTTGAGAGGAATTGCTTCAATCGCGGGGGCGCATCACGGAAAGCCGACGGCGCTTACGGCGGATGTTTGCAATCAAATTGAAGGGGGATACAAAAACCCCGATAATTTCTACGGACGCGGAATGAAATACAAATCTCTCTTTGACTCACTTTGGAAGGAATGGCTCGATTATTCACTTGAAAGCGCTGGTTTTTCTGATTTGAGCGCGCTTCCCGATATATCGGTTCCGGCGCAGGTGGTTATTTCCGGAATGCTGATAACGGCGGACTGGATCGCAAGCAACACAACATATTTTCCGCTTATATCGGCCGACCAAAAAGGCGAATTCGGCGATTATCCGAAAAGAATCGAAAATGCATGGACAACGATCGGGTTCCCGAATATGTGGGAATCAAAAGCGCGCTTCGGACTGGATGACGAAGCATTTAAGGAACGATTCGGATTTTTGCCGAACCCGACGCAGGCGGATATCATTTCAACCGCAACGGATGCAGAGTCCTCGGGAATCTACATAATCGAAGCCCCTATGGGATTGGGAAAGACGGAAGCGGCACTTGCACTTTCGGAAATACTTGCCGCAAGAGCCGGCGCAGGCGGTATGTTCTTCGGAATGCCGACGCAGGCAACTTCAAACGGAATTTTTCCGCGGCTTGAAAAATGGGCAGGCGGGTTGGCGGAGGATGAGCAAACCCTTTTGGCGATAAAGCTTGCGCACGGCAATGCCGCTCTGAATGAGGACTATCGGGAGCTGTTCACCGGGCACAGCAATTTGAACATCGAGTCGGACAGCGGACTCATTGTGCACGACTGGTTTTCGGGAAGAAAGCAAACCCTGCTTTCGGATTTTGTTATCGGAACGGTCGATCAGCTGCTGATGGCGGCACTGAAGCAAAAGCATGTGATGCTGAAACACTTCGGTCTTTCCGGAAAAGTGGTCGTTGTTGACGAATGTCACGCTTACGACGCCTATATGAGCAAATATCTTGATATGGCGATACAATGGCTTGGAATTTATAAAGTTCCGGTGATTATTCTTTCGGCAACGCTTCCGGCGAAACGTCGTGCGGAGCTTGTTGAGGCGTATGTCGGACGGGGACTAAAGTGCATCGATGACGCGTGGAAGAGCAGCCTTGCTTATCCCCTGCTGACGTACACGGAGAAGAATTTTGTAAAGCAGAAGGCGCTTTCCTTTAGCGGTGAACAAAAGGAAATCTCCGTTAAAACGATTTACCGCGATGAAGTAACTGCGCGGGCAGGCTATGCCGCCGAACGCGGCGGGTGTGTGGGCGTGATAGTCAATACCGTGCGAAAAGCACAGGAAATTGCGGCTGAATTGCAGTCCGCTTTCCCGAAAGCCGAAGTTATTATCATGCATGCGCAGTTCATAATGACGGATCGTGCGAAGCGCGAGGAGCAGATTCTTAAGCGTGTGGGCAAGCACTCCACCCCGGAAAGCAGACGCGGACTGATAATTGTCGGAACGCAGGTGCTTGAACAATCGCTTGACCTTGATTTTGATCTTATGATAACGGAACTTTGCCCGATGGATTTGCTTTTGCAGCGCACAGGCAGGCTGCACCGACATAACAGGGTTCGTCCGCAGGGACTGGAAACGGCATGCTGCTTTGTTCTTGATGAAACGGATGACAGTTTTGATTCGGGAAGTGCGGCGATTTACGGTGAATGGCTGTTGATGCGGACGCGGGCATTGCTGCCGAACAAATTGACGATTCCGAGCGATATTCCGCTGCTCGTTCAGCGTGTATACGATGAAAACGATGACCGAATGCTTGGAGAGCTGACCGAGGGGATGGAAAGTGCGCAAGAAGAATACGTGAAAAAAACAAAGAAAAAAGAGCGCAATGCATGCAATTGGTTGATTGGAAAACCGTCCGAAAGAAAGGGGAAATCGCTTGACGGCTGGCTGGATAACGCCATTGGCTTAAGCAGCGAACAGGCCGGCGAAAGAGCCGTGCGTGACGGAGACCCATCGATTGACGTAATTGCACTTATGCGCGATGCGGAAGGGCAGATACACACCGTTTCGGATGAATGCGAGCGGGTCATACCGGCGGACAGGCCGCCCTCAAGGGAGGAGGCGTTGCTCATTGCGCGGCAGAAGCTCCGCCTTCCTGGATTTTTCGGCCGACGGTGGAATATCGACAGCACGATTACGCAGCTTGAGAGTGAAACCAAAAGCAATTTTTCCGCATGGCAGGATTCGGCGCTGCTGAAGGAGGAGCTTGTTCTGCTTTTCGATAATGAGCTGAATGCGGTGCTTGGCGAAGTGCGGCTGCATTATGATATAAAAACCGGATTAACATACGAAAAGGAGTGAAATGATGAAGGAAATCGAATTCAATCTGCTTGACGAAAAATGGATACTTGCGCGGAAAAGCGACTGCACCGTTGATGAGCTTTCACTGACGGATGCGCTGCTGAAGGCTCATGAATACGTTGAGCTTGCGGGCGAGCTGCCGACGCAGGATGTTGCGGTGCTCCGACTGATGCTTGCGGTTTTGCACACTGTTTTTTCAAGATACTCACCGGACGGCGAGGAGTGGCCGCTCGAAGAGCCGGAGGATGCGGAGGAACGCTGGAAGGAGCTTTGGACCGCCGGTCGGCTGCCCGAAAAGCCGATAAGGGATTACCTTGAGTCCGTACACGAAAGGTTTTGGATTTTTCATCCGGAAAGGCCGTTTTATCAGGCGTTATCGGTAAACACGGATGAAACAGCGTCCGTTTTCTCTGCGAGCAAACTCAACAGCGCTATAGCCGAAAGCAACAATAAACCGCGTCTGTTCGCGGCGCGTTCGGGAGAGGAAAAGGAACGGCTAACAAATTCGGAAGCTGCAAGGTGGCTTTTGCACGTTAATGCATTCGACGATTCTTCAAACGAGAGAGGCAAAAGCAAAAAAATCAATGCCTCATCCGGAAAGAAATTAGCGGGAATCGGATGGCTTGGAAACCTTGGAATTATTGCAGTACACGGCAAGAATTTGTTTGAGGATCTTTTGCTGAATTATATAGCTTTGAATTACGGCGGTAACAGCGTTTGGGAAGAGGAGAAGCCAATTTGGGAGGAGAAAGTCCGCAGCAGGCCAAGAGTTGAAATCGCCATGCCGGATAACCTTGCGGCGCTTTACACTCTTCAGTCAAGGCGAGTAATGTTGGTTCGCAGTGAGGGCTTTGTTACGGCGTACAGAATATGCGGCGGAGATTTCTTCACAAGCGAAAATGCTTTTTTGGAGCCAATGACGATTTGGCGGGTCGATCGTGAAGCCTCAAAAGGTGGCAATGAGGTATGTAAGCCGAAAGCGCACAATTACGCAGCGCAGATGTGGCGAGAGTTTTCCGTCTGCTTCGATTTCGGTGACGGAAATCATACCCCGGGAATCGTTGGATGGATCAACTATATAAAAAAAGAGAGACTTATTGACAAAACGAGATTGATAAGCTTCCGAATCTGTTCCGTTCAATATGATACCATGAAGAGCTGCTACACAAACATCCTCTCCGACTCCCTGACATTCCACACGGATCTTATCACAGAGGTTGGAGAACATTGGCGGGACAAAATCGAAACCGAAATCCAAAACTGCGGTGAAACTGCCAAGGAAGTTAAAAACCTTGCCGTCAATATTGAAATCGCAGCCGGCGCGGACGATGAATCTGCAAAGAAATGCGCTGCCGTTGCACGCGCACAGGAGCAGTTCTATTATGAAATTGATGCGCCGTTCAGAAGCTGGCTTGAGTCGATCGATCCGACTTGGGCGATCAGCTCGGAGCAGGAGCGCGCAGCCATCCGAAGGTGGCGCGAAACAGCAAAACGAATCGCATTGCGCATCGGTCAAGAGCTTGTTGAATCGGCGGGCACGGCGGCAATTGTCGGACGCACAATAGAGATAGAAAAGAAGAAAGGGAACAAAATAACCGTACACTATTCCGCTCCCGACGCCTATCGTTACTTTAAGGTCAAATTGAATGAAATTTATCCGAAGGAGGAGAACAATGACTGAAAAAGAAAGAAGAATCACCGCTTTTATGAAGCGAAAGCTCGAGCGGCTTAAGACGCTGCCCGAGAATCAGTGCCGAGCGGAGCTTGCCGAACTGCGGCACGGAATCGGACACGCCCCGGGGGAGATTCCCGCAATTTGGGGAGCATTCCTGACCGATCTTCCGGAGGAGTTTTATCGGAACGACGGTAACGCTTCGCCGGGGGAATGGGCGGTTTACACCGCATTGACCATGTTTGCACTGCATCAGCAGGGGCATGACTTCAGGTCCGAATGGATGAATGAGGACGGAATGAAGTTCGGGGCTTCGGTGCGAAAACTTGCCAAGGACGAGGATGAGTTGAAGCGCATACGCGCCAGGTTCAACAAGATCGCAACGGCATCGGATCTGCCCGAGCTCAACCACCACCTGCGCGGCGTGATAAATCTTCTCAGCGGCAACGGTATAAAACTCGACTATGCGGATCTTACCGTTGACCTGTATAATTACAGCTATGCGGAAGGAAGAACAAAAGTAAGGCTCAAATGGGGACAGGATTTCTGCCGCCAAATAAAAAATGATGAAAACTAATGTGGAAAGGAACCAAAACTATGAAAAACAGATGCTATCTTGATGTACACGTACTCCAAACCGTTCCGCCGAGCTGCGTCAACCGCGACGACACCGGCAGCCCGAAAACGGCGATCTACGGCGGCACGACCCGTGCGCGCGTTTCCTCACAGGCGTGGAAACATGCAATGCGCGAAATGTTCCGCGAAGAACTCATTGATCCGGATATGCTCGGGTTGAGAACAAAGAACGTTATAAGCATGGTTGCAGAGGAGATTCTGAAACTGAACCCCGATGCGAAAGCGGCGGAACTTGCAGAAAAAGTGCTTACAAGCGCCGGCGTGAAATTTAAAGACGATAAGAAAGGTGAAACAAAGGATAAAAAGGCGGAAGCACTCTTTTTCATGAGTGCGGCGCAGGCAAAAGCACTTGCCGAGATCGCAGTTTCCGAAGGCACGGCTGATAAGGATGCCTGCAAAAAAGCACTCAAGAACAACCCTTCTGTTGATATCGCGCTTTTCGGGCGAATGGTTGCTTCCGAAGCAACTTTGAATTGCGATGCCTCCGCGCAGGTTGCGCACAGCATTTCAACCCACACCGTGCAGAACGAATACGATTATTTCACCGCCGTTGACGATCTTGCTCCGGAGGATAATACCGGCGCGGGGCACCTCGGAACGGTGGAGTTCAATTCCTCAACGCTCTATCGCTATGCAACGGTCAACCTTGTTGAGCTTTCGAATGCCCTCGGGAAACAGGTCACGGCGGAGACAGCGGCAAAATTTGTTGAAGCGTTTGTTCGCTCAATGCCCACGGGCAAACAGAACACCTTTGCAAACCGCACCCTTCCGAGCATGGTCTATGTCACAATTCGGCGCGATCAGCCCGTTAACCTTTGCGGTGCGTTTGAAAAGCCCGTTTCGGCAAAGAACGGCGGTTATTCGGAGGAATCCGAAGAAAAGTTTGTTGAATACGCAAACAAGGTTTACGGCAAGTATGCCTCCGCGCCCGATCGTGCATTTGCAGTCGGTGAAGCCGTCGGAAATCTTGAGGAATGCAAATGCATGAGCCTCGACAGACTGCTTGAGTCGGTTGCGGAGTGCGTTAAGGAATATCTCGGCGAGAGCGAGGGCATGTAATGGCTGTTTTGCTTCTTCGGCTTTCCGCTCCGCTGCAGGCGTGGGGAACCGAAAATTCAAAATTTGAGATCCGAAAAACGGGAAGGGAACCGTCAAAAAGCGGCATTGTGGGCTTGCTTGCAGCGGCACTCGGCATTCGGCGAAACGAGCCGGAAAAGCTCCGCGAGCTGAATGCGCTGCGAATCGGCGTCCGCATTGACCGCGCGGGAAAGCTCCTTCGGGATTTCCATATGGCGCATGCAGAAAAGACTTCATATCTTACCGAACGTTATTATCTTTCGGATGCCGTCTTCCTTGTCGGATTGGAGGGAGAACGGGAGCTTTTGGAGCGCATTGAATTCGCGTTGTCGCATCCGGTGTTTCCGCTGTTTTTGGGCAGGCGTTCCTGCCCTCCGACGCTGCCGATCGTTCTTGACGACATTAAGGAGGACGGGCTGATTAAAGTGCTGCGGACGTATCCGACGCTTGACGATTCCTTCAAAAAGAAGTACAATATGACAGCGCACATATATGCGGATTATTCGGAAGATGATGAGCAGAATTCGGATGCGGACGAACCGAGAGTGATCGGACGTGAAGCGCGGCGTGACCTTGCGGTCTCGTTTGACCCGCGCTGCCGTAAACATACCTATCGCACTGTTGCGGCGTATGAATCCGTTAACAAGGCGGAGAAGGATACGGACGCAGCGGAGCATGACGCGTTTGCAGAATTGGAGGACGCAGATGTATCTTTCGAGAATCAAGCTTAACACACAGAAACGCGAAACAATGAAAGCACTTGTCAATCCGCAGCAGATTCACGGTGCGATTGAAGTTTTGAACGGAGAACCGTCCGAAGCTTCCGATGCCGCGGATGAAAAAAATCGTGCGCGCAGTCTTTGGCGCATAGACACGCTCGGCGGGGAGATGTATCTGCTCGTTTTGACGCAGGACAGGCCAAAGCTGTCCCGTGCGGCGGAGCAGCTGGGTTACGGCGGAATTAACGTTGAAACAAAATCATACGATCCCCTGCTTGCACGAATTGCGGAAGGCAGCCGCTGGAGGTTTCGCCTGACAGCCAATCCCACAAAGAGCATCAAGCGCGAAGACGATCCGCAGGCTCGCGGAAAGGTAACGGCCCTTATTTCGGTCGGACAGCAGGAGGAGTGGCTTGCTTCTCATGCGCAAAGTTACGGATTTGAACTCGCGCCCGATGAATTCCGTGTTGTTCATTCAAACAGGTATTCTTTCAAAAAGCGCGGAAAGAACAAGGAAGTAAGACTGCTTTCCGTAACTTTTGAAGGCATATTGACGGTTACGGATGCAGCACGCTTTCGGGAAACTTTGACTCAGGGCCTCGGCAGGGGCAAGGCTTACGGAAACGGACTTATGACAGTTGTGGGCATCGGGGAAGGCGTCAATGGCTGAAATTCCGGGGATGATTCGCCCTTCCGTTCAGTCTCTGCCGCAGATTGGCGACAGAATGACCTTTCTTTACTTTGAGCACTGTAAATTGAGCCGTGCGGACAGCGCGATAACCGTTACGGATGAAAACGGGATCATTCATGTTCCTGCCGCTGCAATTTCGGTGCTCATGCTCGGCCCGGGAACGGATGTGACTCACCGTGCAATGGAGCTTATCGGTGATGCAGGTGTGAGTGTAATCTGGGTCGGGGAACATGGTGTTCGGTACTACACCGGGGGCTGTGCTTTGACGGGAAGTTCACGTCTGCTTGTGAAACAGGCTGCTCTTGTGACGAACCAGCGGGGGCATCTCAACGTTGTTCGAAAGATGTACAGTCTGCGGTTCTCCGGAGAGGATGTGGCTCACCTGACTTTGCAGCAGCTGCGCGGGCGCGAGGGAAGCCGTATGCGTTCCGTTTATCGGCATTGGTCAAAGGAAACAGGCGTTCCGTGGCATGGACGAGACTATGATCCGGAGGATTTTTCATCCGGAGATCCGGTAAATCAGGCATTGTCCGCAGGGAATGCCTGTCTGTACGGCCTTGCTCACGCCGTGATTTGCGCACTCGGCTGTTCCCCCGGCCTCGGCTTTGTGCATATCGGTCATTCGCTTTCATTCGTTTATGATATTGCTGATTTGTACAAGGCGGAAATCACGATTCCGATCGCATTTCGGCTTGCGGCAGAGTCTCCGGAGGATATCCCGTCCCAAACAAGGCGCAGTGTGCGTAATGCGCTTGCAGAAAGCCATATTTTGGAGCGAATGGTGAAGGATATCAAATCCCTTCTTTCCGATGAATCCGATTTCGGCGAAGAAGGCTGCAAGCCGCTCTATCTTTGGGATGACCGCAGCGGCAGTGCGGAATATGGTAAATCCTATCGGGAGGATTGACGTTGACAGTGATTACTTTGAGCGACTGCCCGCCGAAAGTTCGGGGGGATCTGTCCAAGTGGTTATGTGAAATCAGCCCCGGAGTGTATGCCGGCAATATTAATGCGCGCGTTCGCACGGAGCTTTGGGCGCGGGTATGCGAAAACCTGAAAAGCGGGCGCGCAACCATGGTTTACAGTGCGCGTTGCGAACAGCAGATGAAATTCGAAGTTCACAATGCTCACTGGGAGCCCGTTGATCTTGACGGAATACTGCTTATGCGCCGCCCGCTTCCGAAGCCGCATAAGGCAGAAGACAATTCGACAGGGGCTCCGCAAAGCAGAGCAGGAAAAATGCTGCTCGCGCGTCGTGCTGAAAAAGCGCGCAGGCGGGAGGACTATGTTGTTATTGACGTTGAAACAACGGGGCTTTCGCCCGAGAGGGACGGCATTATTGAAATCGGTGCACTGCTGATAAGAAACGGAGAAGAGGCAGAAGAATTTCAAACACTCGTCAGGCGGGATTCACCGCTGAGTGCGGATGTTGTCCGCCTTACGGGGATTACGGATGAAATGCTTGCAGCTGAAGGCATTCCTCTGAGCGAGGCAATCAACGGGCTTGTTGCATTCGTTGCGAACCGCCCGATTGTTTGCCATAATGCGGATTTTGACTGCGGGTTTCTGATTTCGGAGGCAAAACGCTGCGGCGTGAAGTTGTTTCGCAGTTCCTGCACAGATACTCTTGCCTTGGCGCGCAGGCGCGTGAACGGAGTTAAACAGTATTCGCTTGGGCATCTTTGCGAATACTTTGGAATTGATGTCGGAGAACGTCACCGTGCGCTTCCGGATTGCAAACTGACATTCAGGCTGTTTGAGAAGTTAAATGAAATTTGAACTGCTCAGGAACAAAAAGGCTGATTCCTAAAGGATCTTTTTAGTGTTTTCCCCGCATCCGCGGGGGTGATCCTATGTTCCTGCCTGCCCGAATTCGGCGGGAACTGTTTTCCCCGCATCCGCGGGGGTGATCCCGACAGCCCTGCGTTTCGTGTTGGTATCTACTTGTTTTCCCCGCATCCGCGGGGGTGATCCCCGTATTCGTTGTTCATGCAGAATGTATTCTCGGTTTTCCCCGCATCCGCGGGGGTGATCCTAAAACTTTGCAACCGACATTTATGCCGGTTGCGTTTTCCCCGCATCCGCGGGGGTGATCCTGAAATTTTGGCCTTGCGTTCATATGCAAAACGGTTTTCCCCGCATCCGCGGGGGTGATCCCGATTTTAACCTTTGCGCTGTCACCTCCGTTTTGTTTTCCCCGCATCCGCGGGGGTGATCCCAGGTTCGGAAGGTAAAATGTATGATTTTGATGGTTTTCCCCGCATCCGCGGGGGTGATCCTAAATTGCAAGCTGTCCTATCTGGCTATACGGGGTTTTCCCCGCATCCGCGGGGGTGATCCTCGGCTCGTACGGCAAAGGAAAAGGCGCACAGGGTTTTCCCCGCATCCGCGGGGGTGATCCTCGAATTTTGCCACATTCTTGCGCAAATCATAGGTTTTCCCCGCATCCGCGGGGGTGATCCTGAGTAAGACTATGCTTAAAAAAATCGGCTTAAGTTTTCCCCGCATCCGCGGGGGTGATCCTGGTAAACGCATTATGCGGAGAAACTGACCCTAGTTTTCCCCGCATCCGCGGGGGTGATCCTAGGAACGGCGGCTCAAGCACCTCGGACACAGGGTTTTCCCCGCATCCGCGGGGGTGATCCCGACACATAGTGGTGTAAAATAAAAAAACCACTGTTTTCCCCGCATCCGCGGGGGTGATCCTATCAGCGGAATATATTCCTATTCCGCAAAAAGGTTTTCCCCGCATCCGCGGGGGTGATCCTTTCCCATATTTTGGGCAAGGTATGACTGAAAAGTTTTCCCCGCATCCGCGGGGGTGATCCCAGTAATTGTTGCGGTTGCTCCCTTTGACGGATGTTTTCCCCGCATCCGCGGGGGTGATCCCCGCCACATCTTGCTTGTCAGTATATTCTTTCGGTTTTCCCCGCATCCGCGGGGGTGATCCCTGTGTCAGTTCGGTTTCTCGGCCAGATATACCGTTTTCCCCGCACCTGCGGGGGTGATCCCGAATCATGCGCACAAGTTCCCACTTGTCCACGGTTTTCCCCGCACCTGCGGGGGTGATCCTATCATGCAAGCGGCAACGGGCGCGAACGCCCAGTTTTCCCCGCACCTGCGGGGGTGATCCCAATGCACCCTGCCGGAAGCCGCCTTCCAGACAGTTTTCCCCGCACCTGCGGGGGTGATCCCGGGCTTTTTCTCCCGCAGTTTCTTCGAGTATCGTTTTCCCCGCACCTGCGGGGGTGATCCTCGGAGTAGATAAGCAGCTTTCGGTTTAACGGCGTTTTCCCCGCACCTGCGGGGGTGATCCTACCTTCAGAAAGCCGCAGGATACGCTGTAACGGTTTTCCCCGCACCTGCGGGGGTGATCCTATATGCGGAGGATATTAAGCTATGGCAAAAAAGTTTTCCCCGCACCTGCGGGGGTGATCCTATTCTTGCGAATTATCGACAGCAAGTTGAAGAGTTTTCCCCGCACCTGCGGGGGTGATCCGCTGGGGTTCGGCGCCCGCGACCGAAAAACAGAGTTTTCCCCGCACCTGCGGGGGTGATCCCAGGCGTGACCGCAAACCTTGAGCTGTCGCAAAGTTTTCCCCGCACCTGCGGGGGTGATCCTGATATACATCCAACGTATCCGTGGAATAACGCGTTTTCCCCGCACCTGCGGGGGTGATCCTCCGCAACGGCGGATAATATCGTCCGCGATTTCGTTTTCCCCGCACCTGCGGGGGTGATCCTACATAGACCTAAAGCCATTCCAGAATTTGAAAGTTTTCCCCGCACCTGCGGGGGTGATCCGGTGTTTATCGATACTTTTAGCGGAAGGGGGCTGTTTTCCCCGCACCTGCGGGGGTGATCCGGTTGACAGGATAGGAAAAGGTGGTATAATGAGGTTTTCCCCGCACCTGCGGGGGTGATCCTTGGTTGGAAGCTCAGGGGGTAAATCCGCGGTAGTTTTCCCCGCACCTGCGGGGGTGATCCCGGCGAGCGATGGACCACAGTGTATCGCCGTATAGTTTTCCCCGCACCTGCGGGGGTGATCCTTGGAGACTTGCTATAAGGCGCACCGCCGAGATGTTTTCCCCGCACCTGCGGGGGTGATCCTTGTGTTCTGCCTTGCGGGGCAAACTGTGGCGATGTTTTCCCCGCACCTGCGGGGGTGATCCCTTGCCGTCGGAACACATAACGGTCAGTTTGTGGTTTTCCCCGCATCCGCGGGGGTGATCCCGGTGACATCCGCTGTCTGTCCGTCCGTGTCGCGTTTTCCCCGCACCTGCGGGGGTGATCCTGTATTGACGCACAGCCGGCACGGTGGTATCATGTTTTCCCCGCACCTGCGGGGGTGATCCTATCATATGGTGGCACGTTTGCAGATTCAATCCGTTTTCCCCGCACCTGCGGGGGTGATCCTGCCGCCTGTGCCGGATTTCGGCGGTTTTCCCGAGTTTTCCCCGCACCTGCGGGGATGATCCGTAACCTGTAACTGCATTGGCGGAGAGTGGTTTTGTTTTCCCCGCACCTGCGGGGGTGATCCCATTGAACAGGTGTGTGTGTCGTAGTACACACGGTTTTCCCCGCGTCCGCGGGGATGATCCGCTTCGCGTGCTTTCCGAGGTGAGATATAAGCGGTTTTCCCCGCACCTGCTGGGGTGATCCGAATTGAAAATCATACTATCCGGATACGATGAATTAGCGAACGCGACAGAGACGCTAATTCATTGGAACTACAACAAGATTCTACAAATGAGGTAACTGAATGAAAATATATCTTTCAAAGAATGGATCATATGTGACCGGAGACTGCGTGATGCTTCATCGCAACGGAACAGTGTATCCATGTATAGATAATAGATATCATCCGAATCCCGGAACAGAGGAAACTGAGTATGACGAGATAGAACGTCCTGTAGACTGGCTAATCGCAAATGGCTTTCTTTCAGACGAGATTGAGAGGTGGCTTTATGCTCGGATTGCTGCTTTAATCGATGAAGATGGATATGACGAAGATGCTGATATGAACGAGATAGTTAATTCCATAATGTATAGCGACAGTTATCAAGTCGATTCAAAAACTCGTCAACTCATAGAAGATATCTATGCCTGGATGGGCGACGAAGATAATCTGCGTAACTGCATAGATATAAATGAATCACAATACGCTCGGGATATAGCTCGATTCATAAACGAGAATTTTCTCCGCATTCGTGCAGGGGGCAAGCTGAACCCGGACGGAACGAACTCAATCTACTTCAGAATATCGTCGCACGGATATGATTGGCGTCGTAATATTGAAAATTTCCTCCGGGATACTTTTGATAGCCCTGACAAGATGCCGAACTACATCTGGATAGGTCATGATGCTGAAACAAATCCGCCGGAAGTCACTCTGTTCGAAGGAACCCCCAATGACTTCATTGAGCAGTTTGATTCAAAAGTGATAGCTCATATACAGCTTGATTAACAGGTTGATCTCGCCCGCGATCGCCACGAGATCGTGTTTTAACTTAACCCCCAACATTATCGCTAAGATAAACAAATGTCCCCCCTCGTCATCGAGCACAAAGGCTATCCGAAGGAGGATACTTTTTTGTTGACTGAACAACGGTCAAGTTTTCCCCGCATACGCGGGGGTGATCCGGAGTTGTATAAATATTTTAAGAATATTTCAAGTGAAAACGAAGGGCGATCCGATTTGGTTCGAACGCCGGCAATACAGAAAAAATTAATATATTATCGCAGTGGAACATAAAAAT
>ENA-OPVH01000121-OPVH01000121.1-human-gut-metagenome-genome-assembly--contig:-NODE-121-length-60780-cov-3.407954_pt1 | contig 60780 bp, 78 predicted proteins | sample MGYA00241494_ERZ501980 | MGnify/ENA primary metagenome ERZ501980 (study PRJEB25962, sample SAMEA1964914) | human gut metagenome | biome: human gut; feature: human-associated habitat; material: faeces... | reverse complement strand
CCTACCTGCCGCCACTTTTGTGAAGCCTGGGCAGTGTTGTACTTACGGCTGCATGCCGAAAGCTCGTGAAACAGACGTTCGCCGTAGGGATGCGCCTTCAATGCCCAACCTGCCTTAGTCCACTCATCGTAGCTTTCCGTGATGTTGATATTCCGGCTCACCAAGACTTTTACGATGAGTTCGATGATGCGGTCTTGCGTGCGAGGATCATTCCAGAAGGCTGAGTTGTCGCTGCCGCCATAAGCGCTGGAGGCGTTACTCTGCGGTGGGCGGTACATCGGGCGTGCCTGTGGTATCACCTGCGGTTCGTCCATCTGCAAGCCTTGGTAAGGCTGCACATTGTTATTAATATATATATGGTCGGCATCATCCCATGAGGCAAAACGCACACGACCGATATTGCCACATTGCTTGTCGAGCACAATACCCAGGGCTGCATATTCCTTGAGGATAGCCTTAAACTGCTCCTTATGCCTGTCGGGATAAGCCAGCCGAACCAGTCCGAAATATCCGGTACCCGAACAGGAACGCATCAGCAAGCCTATCTCTGGACGGAAACGAGCCACCATGCGGATATTCTCAAAACTGGTAAGCTGCTGGTTGTCCTGAAGGTCGATGTCGATAGCGAGCCATCCGGTATGCTGATAAAGATGTGTTTCACGGCGTGAAACCATCACACGCTGGCCTGGGTGGGTCAAACTATCGTCTTCATAAAGACTGAAGAGACCGCTCAGTGTGGCACCAGGAAGCATCTTCTTCGTGTCGATATACTCCGGCATCTTCTTCGCCTTGCTGCCATACTGCTGTCGCATGGCTCTCAGCTTCTCTACATACGGCTTCCATCTGTCCGTCAGACAAAACTCACGGATAGACATCTGCGTGATGCACTCGCCAGTCTCCATATCGATGAAGTCACCGTGGGCATCCGTAACAGACTTGTAGATGGAACATATCTCTTCAAACATACCTTACATATATTATTTATTCATTTTCGCTGCAAAGATACAAAAATAAATCGAAAATAGTATAGGTAAGCTATATAATATTTGAAATAAGTTACATTTTTAACATTTAATATATAAAAAGTAAAAAGGTAAAAGGGTAAAAAGGTAAAAAAAAGCATTAGCCACCTTCTGCCTTTTCTTCTCGGACCAGCGATGGAATTACTGGGAACGGAGGCGAGAATGGAGCCACGCAACCCCAGCCAGGCTCTTTTTACCTTTTTTGGACCATTCTTCCCAAAAAGTCCAAAAACGGTTCAAAAAGTCCAAAAATTAAAGGGGAAACAGGAAAATGGCTTGGACCATGTTTTGTTAACAAATATAAATTGACCATACGCAGACCTGTTATAGTCCGTTAAAAGGTGAATTTCTATTTTTGCATAACTTATGCTGAATCAGCCGATTTGCTGCATTTAGACCAAAAATTTATTGATTTTCTTCTACTTTATACATAAGAAATGGTGAAAAAAAAATATTAAAAAAGAGAATTGTACACATTTTTCTCGTATAATATAGGGATTTTTCGTTTTAGCTGCCTCTCATTTCCCTTACCTAATTACCTATCAGTCTAGAGTTTACGGCAAAGCCGTTGGTGCTACCAACTTTTTTTTAGGGTTAAAGGGTTTTTACTTTTTAGGAGAAATAAAAAAACAAGAAAAATCTGTAAGGTAGTAGTGAAAACGAAGATATTTTTGGACTTTTTACCCTAATTCACCCCTAAAAGTCCAAAAAATCAGGGAATTAGAGAGAAAAACACTTCAGACAGGAAAATACGTAAAAAGGCTGCCTCGCTTCACAGCGAAACAGCCTCACAGAGAAAATAATAATAAACTTAAAAACTAACAATTATATAAATAATCAACAAAAAACCTTTCTTCTATTTATTCTTCATAAATTGGTTCGCCTTATTCAGGCTGTCATGCAGTCCATCACGGCCATACATGTTAATCTGGGCGTTGATAGGCTGGTTCAAACGCTGAATGAGCGCATTCACGGCTTGCAGGAGCGCCGCATTGCTTGCAGCGCTGGCTGCTAATAGTCCGTCTGCCGCTGACGCGCCAGGCGAAAGATTACCATTGCTCCCTTGCGTGCCTGCTGCAAGAACATCACCCACATTGCCATTATCAAATGCCCTTCTTACTGAGTTCCTGCCCGAATAGTTGCTGTCGTAATTGATCAGGGCTTTCAACAAGCCAGGATTGTTCATCATCATCGCATGGGTAGTTTCCCTACCAATCACGATTTCCGGTCCTTTCTCGGCTACGAGAGATGGCTGCCCGTTCACGGTAGTAGCGGTTGGAGATGTAAGCATCTTTACGCCCTGCATCTGCTTGCCGTCATCCTCCTTCGCCCAATATACTTCGCCATTGTCGTCCACAAATGGCTTCAAGTCCTGCACGTTACCGCTATCATAGGTAAGCATGCCGGTTACAAGCTTGGTATTTGTAGAAGAGGTGTTGTTCTTCTTCTTGCCACTGCCGAAGGCAGAGTTGAGTGCCCACTGGAGCAAGCCCATGAGGGTAGCCATCACACCTGCGGCTGCAATAGGACCAGCAATAGGACCCAGGAAATCGAAACACTTAGCCATCGCACCCGCGATAGAGAGGGTCATTCCTGCTCGCGTGCGGTCAGCATCCGATGCGGTAATGGCTTCGTTATTGGCTTGCGTTTCGGCAAGGTTGGTAGTGAGCGCCGTTTCCGTCATAGCCATACCCGCGTTCAAAGCCACCTTAGTGCTCTCACTCTGCTCCTTGTTTCCGGCAGCAGTTACATCCGTGATGTTCTGAACACCCTGGGTAGTTACCTTCTCACGATCCTTATTGCCCTTCTTGACCTCTTTGCTCAGTTCCTTCTGATGCTTCTTCTCCTTCTTCAGCTGGTCGGCTTTCTCCTTGTCTTCCTTAGATTTTTTGCCGCCAGTCTTGAACTCAGTGTTCATAAGACCACCGATGAAAGAACCAGTGATGCCGGCTGCGGCATCAGCGAAGGAACCACCACCAGTGATAGCATCGGCTGCTGCTGTACCCGTTTGCTCTGCTGCGCCCTGCCAAGCGGCAGCATTGTCTCTGTTGCGATGTTCCCACGCATGAGGAGCACCATTGCCCTCTGCTTGCTTATTTGCCTGCTCGGGGGGTGCAGGGGGCGCGTATGGAGGCACAATAGCCGGACTGTTAGGGTTGATAGGTGTACCATCAGGATTCCAGCCGAGAGCCGGCTGCTGCGGACGCAGATTCTCGAAGTTAGACTGCGGTTGCTGAGTGAGATAAGATGCACCCTCATCCACCAGTCGCACATACATCGGGTTGGTCTTTGTACCGAGCTTCGAGAAGTCTTCCTTCACGGCATTGGCATTAGCGTTGGCTCTCGCTTTATCAATATCAGGCTGGGCTTTCTTCTTGGCTCGCTTGGCACCAGCATCATTGATAGCCTTCCACATCTGCGTATTCACGTCGTTGAGTGCCATATTACCCCATGATTCGAGCATAGACTTCAGAGCATTCTTGATAGCTTCCTGTGCGCTGCTTACATCGTTACGCATTTCGGCAAACGCCTTACCTACTTCCGAACCGAAGTTTTCGATAGGCTTTACAAGCTGCTGCATCTGAGAGAGGCGGTTCTTCATCGCCGCTGCCATTTGGTTGACATAGGCAAGTTCTGCCTCCTGACGAGCCTTGTCTGCTTCATCGAGGAGCTGCTTGTTCTTTGAGTTCTTGAATACAAAGGCATAGTAATCTTCTGCCATCTGCATCTTCATCTTCATCAGCTCTACCTCTGGGTCAGCGGTGAGATTACCAAGACCGAGGTTCGACCACATATTGGTTCGCTTGCCGAAGAGGGCGCTTTCCTGCTGCATCTTGCGCAGGGTTTCCTGGTTGGCGAGATTGCGCTTATTCACCTTCCACATCTGCTCGGCAATCTTCTTTGCCTGGTCGTAGGTCTTCTTCTGAGCCTCGGTATATTCATCAGAATACTGGATGAGCTTGTTATAGAACACATGCCAGTCTTCCGCATTATCGCCCAACATATTCTGAATGCGGGCACCCAGCGCATAAGGATCATCACCAAAGAGTACCTGCATCAGCAATCCCCTACCCTCTTTACTGCTGACATCAACAGTATAAAGGTTAGCGATTTGCTTTCTTGCCTGCTCGTACATGGCAATGATGTGTTTCTTGCGTCTTTCAAATGATTCCTTATCAGCTAACTCAAAATCGGTTGGGTTAGCAAATCCCATCTGATTGAAATCATCGTACATGTTCCGCTGCACGACTCCCGTGTAATTGTTCTCCTGAGCAATCTTTCGTCGGGCTTCTGCCTGTTGAGCCTCCAGCGTTATATTATTCTGCTGATTCTTGGTAGCCTTGGCAAAGATTTCAGACGTGATGGAGTTCATCGGGCGGTTCAGACTATTACCCAACTGAGCCATCTTCTCACGCAGAGCATCGACGTTATTCTTTTGGATAGAAGCGAGGAGGTTTTGAGAAAGATTTACTCCAGTCTCATCGGTCTTCTCGACAAGATCATTATCCATCGTCTTCTTGAACTCCTCCCAGTAGTTAGCCTGGCCAGCGATAGCAAGGCGCACCTGAGCAAGAGCTTCTTCCATACGTCGCTTTACAGGCTCTACAAACAAATCCTGCTCCGTCTTATCCATTCCGAGGCTTACCGCCTGGGATAGCTTCTCGTTAATCTGACGCTCATAGAAGTTACGGACGTTATCCATGATGGCGCTTGCCTCGTCCTGCTTCTGCTTCAACTCATCACGCCAGGAACGCTGCTGGTCACGTTCCGCCTGTTTCCGTTCACGTGCCTCCCGCTTTGCAGCAGCAATGGCATCAGGATCGGCTGCATTATTTTCAAGTGTACCAGGCTCATCCTCTACCCAAGGAGTGTAACCATCAAGATTAACTACCTGATTGAAGTAGTCATTGATTTCCTTATCTTTAGATGTTTCACGCTTGGTTGCGTTCTGGAAATGAACGAGCGAAGACAACAGACCTTTATAGCCCGTAGGATTGGCCTTAACGATTTTGCCGTTATTATCAGTATAAGTATAGTTTCCGGTTTTCATATTGAAACGGAAACTACCCTGCTTGGCATCTTTTACGTTCGCCTCGATAATCTTCTGCCATATCCAACCTGCACCCGCACCCTTGTTGAACATATCCATCACGTTCTTCTGGGTAAAACCGCCCGCATACAGACCAAGCTTATCAAGTTCTTTCTTGATACGATTAGCCGCATTCAGACGGTCCATCTGATAAGAAGGCATTACACTCTGCTTGGCTTCCTCACGGAGACGATAATAGGTAGCGCGCTGGATTTCCTGTGCCAACTCTGAATAATGCTTCTTCAAATCGCTCACGCTCTTGATTTCGATACCCAACTTAGAGATATATTGACGGAAATCACGATTAAATCGAGCTATCTGCGTATTTCGAGCATTCTGCGATACATTAAGGGCTTCGAGCGTAGTTTTGTAAGAGTGGAGTTTGCGGGTAAGAGTATCAGTCTGAGATTGCGCCTCCTTCAACTTATCTTTCCACGCATTAGCTTTACGTACTGCCTCTGCTTCCGCAGCAGCAGCCTCTCTGTTCGCTTCCGCAAAAGACCATACCACTCCTACAGCGGTGAGAATCGCACTTGCAATAGCTACATAAGGATTTACCTTGGCTGCTGAATTAAACGAAGTTTGCGCAGCTGCCGCAGCTTTTAAAGCCTTGCCTAATTCCCAAAGAAACGAAACGGTTTTATAGACACCCAGAGCAGCAAAATAATTTACAATAAGAGGAAGAAGAGCTATAAAAACCTTGCAGGCGGTAATCACGCTCCACAGGGCTGCCAGAAGCGTATTCTTGAACACCGGACTTTGCAAGATCATCTGCGACATATCGTACCAGGCTTCCGCCATAGCCTTTACACTCTCCACGCCATCAGGGTTGACAAACGCCTTCTCCCAAAGGTTATTAGCTCTATCCAATATACCTGCTGCAGACTGCTGCTGCATAGTGTACTCATTGGTTACAGCCGTCGCCTCCTCGAATGCCTCCTTAGACTCATAAAGATGATCCTTCAGCACGTCCACGTTCTTAGACATAGTTACCATGGCGGTAATGAGTCGCTGACCATCGGAGCCAAGGTCTTTAAAGATACTGCCAAGGGCATTCATATTGCCCTTATCACGCATCTTCTCCAATACAAGAACAATGGCATCCATCGCATGCCCGGCAGCATACATGTTCTTGATGGTACCCTGCTGAATGCCCAAATCCTTCTCGATAAGGTTGTGGTTCTTCTGCAAGGCTACAATGAACTTAGACATCGCCGTAGCACTCACCTCCGGCATCAGAAAGAGAGAGTCGGATGCAGAACCGAGAGCCAACAACTGGTCAGCAGTGATACCTGCAGTACGGCTCACACCGGTCAATCGCTTGGCAAACTCTACGATATTGGTAGATGTAGAGGTAGAAGTAGAAGACAGTTTGAACATAGCCGAACCCGTAGCAAGCATCGCTTTTTCGATACCCATCTTCGGGATAAGACCCATCGTTTCCACCATCTTAGAAAGAGCCGGGAGTGCTTCTTCTCCCATTTCCTCACCGATAGCTACATTAATCTTATCAGCGGCTTTAACAAACTGAGCCATACCATCCACGCCATACTTATCCATACCGAGTTTTGCGCCCTCGTAGGCAAGTTGAGCCAGGCCATCAATAGAAGTACGGGTGTCTATCTTAGCTAACTCCTCAGACAGTTTGTTGACATCCTGCATCGTGAGTCCGGACACCTTACGAATATCCGTCAAAGAAGAAGAATATTCAAAGTTCTTCTTGATAGCAGAAGTAACTGTGTCTTTGATAGCATTGAATACTCCGAATAAACCCACGTATGCCGTAAGGTTCTTCACTGCCGTCTGCCAGGAATTGCTTTGCTTGCTTATAGCGCCAGTGGCGTTTTCGATATTCTTCTTTAAATCCTTCAGATCTTTCTGCTTCTCGTTAAACTCTTTGCTTTTGGTGTTTAACTGATTCAGCTCTTCGGAAAGCTGATTGTAAGCCTGTTTTAGCTCATTGATAGAAGCCTTTCCCTTTCTTCCTCTCTCGATAACATCATTAAGCTGGCTATGCGAAAGATAGGTACCTTTCAGGGCTTTCTCCAACATAGCATACTGCTGACGGAGCTTTGCTACCTCCTGCGAACCTACAGGCAACTTCTGAATCTGTTTTTGAATAACGTCCATTGCTGCCTTAATATCTTCCGCAGGGTGTCCGTTAGGGTTACTCAGAATCTTGAGGAGTTGAATAGAATCCATAGAAGCCTTCTGAGCCTTACCGGAAACCGCCTCCAGGCGTTTTTCGATGGTAGCGAGGGCATCATTATAGGCTTTTATCTGAGCAGTATCAGATGTATCTACATTATCCCTCGCCTGAGTAATAGAAGTCTTAGCGCGGCGAAGTTCGGAGGCAGTAGATGTTCGGTCTTGCACCACAGTCATAGCCTCCTGTGTAGTCAGCTTGCCATTACGTCTATCCTCCTCTCTCTCCAACTGCTTCAATGTGGCGTGATTCTTGAGATAGCTGGCATCTGTCTTTTCGAGTGAAGCCACAAGGTCTCTCTGCTGCGTTATGGCCTTACTCAGCCATTGGTCGGACTGAATGCTTATATTCTTCAGTCCTTTTTCAATCTTCACATATTTGCCTTCCAGCAAGCGCACCTGGTCGCCTACTTCCTTCATCATTGAGCGGATAGCGTTTGCCTGATCCAGCTCTGCCTCTGACAATCCTTCGAGCTGGCGCTTTCCGTCGCCCAACGCACGGCGCAGATTGCGGAGTGAAGTATTACTAAGTTGGTCCACTACACTCTGCAAACGTTCATTGGCAGCTATATCTTTAATCTGCGCAGAAGCCAGCAAATCATACTGATTCTTCAAATCTTTAATGGTTGCATCGAGGGCTTTGTATGGGTCAGTGTTCGGCTTCAGGTTTTTCAACTTTTCCTGAGCCGCATCTATCTGCTCGGATATACCAGCAGCTGCCTCCTGCAACTGCTTCAATACCTGGAGCGGCTGCTGACCGTTGAGCGTGATGATAGCCTCTGTTTTATTCTTTGCCATTGCTTTTTATTTTTAATGTTTATTTTTGGGGGATATGAGAACGGCGATTGAATCGCCGGAAACGGGAGCGAGAGGGGTTACTCGTCTTTGCCTTCCAGGGCGTTCATTATCTGCAACAAGCCTTGATAGCCGTAGTAATCTGCAAGATGATTCTCGTATCTCGTTTTCAGTCTTCTCACCGTGCGCATGATGGCAGGGCGGTGAGATTTACCAGCCCTTCTATCCCATTTGCCGATATATCGGGTTTTGAACTTGGCTTTCTTCGAGCGGTCCACCTTATCGGCAGTAATATGGGCTGCAGGGTCACGAGGATCACCCGTCAAACCTACACCAATATCCACATAGCGGAGATAATCGTTATAGCGGATTCCTACCATCAGATTACCCGTCTTTTCATCAGCCTGATATACCGTACCCTCAAAGGATTTCTTACCTTCACCCGTAGAGTACCACATGCCGTGTTCCTCGCGGTATTTGTTTACCTTCTCGTAGCCACGATATACTTCTACCGGATAAATCTTCTGGGTATTGAAGTTGACTTCTATATCAAGAAGGGCTTGTTTCAGATATACACCTGCCACCTCTTTCAGGGGCGCAAAGGGCGACTTGATAGGTTGGGTTCTGATAGACATGTCTTATTCCTCCTTTCCGTCTTCTGTTGATGCAGGAATGATGTATTTCTGTTCCTTCCCGCATTGGAAATTATAGAGCGGACGGATGGTCTGCCAATAGCAATCGGCAAGAAGCCAGCTCGGTCCACGGAAAAGAGGGTTTACACCAAAGGCAAAACTCTCTATATCGATGGATGATAACTCTATGCCTAACCTGGGATCCTCTTTCTTGAAGTTTCTGCCCGTGATAGGACAGATACCCGTACGGCGAAGCTGAGTGAGATAGGAGGCGAGGTCTTCACAATACTCCATCAGATCATCCGATGCAGCCTGCAATTTGCTGCCATCATATCTGCCCAACGTAGCAGAGGAATCTTTCAGTCGGGTAAGGAAGCATACCTGATAGGTAATCAGGGCTTGCTTATCCGATTTCAGCTCTCCGGAGTTCACTACACGATAGAGCATACAGGGAGAGTGAATGATATTGGCGTTGCGGGAAAAGATATTTTCCTCGTCAATATCACGGATGCGGAAGAAACTCTGTTCTTCCAGCTTCTTGCTTGTCGGGTTATGGGATAAGGGCTTATATATCGTAGCCCAATGCTCCAAAACATTTGATATTGTCATAATTCAAATGGGTTTTAACACATTATTAACTGATAGCGTACAGAAATTAAGAGTTGTTGGCACATCATACATCATAGTCGTCGCCAGCCCCTTTCTGCGGAATCCACTCATCTTTATCTGCACCATTATCCGGCTTGGCTGCATTATCTGTATCTGCCTTACCCTTTACCTCTTCTTCCTTGTTATCCTCCTTTTCCTCCTTCATCAGGTCTTTCAGCTTCACATTGAAGTGCCTTTCGGTTTTATCGGCCACAATCTTCTGCATCACTCTTGCCCAGGGTGCCCCATTGCAGGTACTCTCGTTTTCGAGGATGCTTACGAGCTGCACGCCACAATAAATAGCGGCAAGATAGTTGGCGAGATGAAGAGGATTCTGGAAATCGAGTATGACGGTATCTACCATCGTGGCCAAGAATATCGCAAGGATGAGGACGGAGAAGTCCTTCACCATCTTTGCCATTTTCTTGGATTTCAGTTTCCCGTCGATTTTGCATCGAGGGTCTTTTTTGATGACCTCCCGATAGCGGGAATAGATGCGGCAGTTGCACCGCCACGCCGTATAGCAATCACAAATGAGGGCGAAGAAGCATACGGCGATGTAGTTAAGAGATGGTTCCAGGGTACACCACACTAAGCCAATGATGGCTACAAGAAACCTCGTAAGAGTTGGAATTAAACTTTGCATTTCTTTTTTCTTTTTAATGTTATCCTATGTTGTCTTAATACTATTGCAAAGGTATCTGTTTTTTATTGAGAGGTGGGGACAAAAGGATTTTCTTGTCCCAACCATTTAGGGGTTATTTCGTAATTTTGTGGGCAGATAAAATAAATAAAAAGGCGCAAAAATGATTAATGAACAATTACAGAAAAAGATAGATCAGTCTATCCGCCTCCTGCAAAGCGTACAGAAAAGGTACGATGGAGAGATAGAACTGGCTTATTCTGGCGGCAAGGATAGTGATGTGATCCTGCAGCTTGCAAGGGAAGCTGGTATCAGATACAGGGCGATATACAAGAACACGACCATCGACCCACCTGGCACTATCGCCCACGTGAAAGAGATGGGTGTGGAGATTATCAGACCTAAAGAAAATTTCTTTCAGCTTATTGCAAAGAAAGGGTTTCCTAATCGCTTTAGCCGTTTCTGCTGTGAAGTTCTGAAGGAATATAAAATCCTCGATAAAACCGTTATCGGTGTGCGCAAAGCGGAAGGTAGAGCGAGAAAGGAAAGATATAACGAGCCTACCCAGTGCCGATATTTTGGCGCAAAGAAAGAAGAGAACCATGTGGAGCAGATTTACCCTATCTTAGAGTGGACTGATGAAGACGTAAGGGATTTCATTCTTGATAGAGGTTTGAAGCTGGCTCCACTCTACTATGATATGGGGGGGGCAAATCGACGTTACCCGAAGACTCGGCTGCATGTGCTGTCCCCTGGCTTCAAGACGCAAGCGCCTTATCGAGTTTCAGAAGCATCCGCGCATAGCCAAGGCTTATCTGAGGGCGGGACAGAAATTCTTAGATACGCATCCTGACTCACCGGCAGTAAGCAGATATGATAACGTTTACGAATGGTTTACGCGTGATGTGTTCTATGCCAACAATAAAGATTGGGAAAAGGCGAACGGCACACTATTCGGTAAGCCCGATTACAAGAAGTTTCTGGAAGGTCAGTTTGGTATCGACCTTACCATATAGCCTTCCGGGGTTCGGGGTTTTTGAACACGAATGACACGAATAACACGAAATTCGTTTTTCGATGCCCCACCAATTATACATTAAACATTAAACATTAATGAGGAATGAGCCAATTAACACAGAACACCCTGCAGAGGATAGACAAATGGCTATCCAATGGTCTCAGCATGGAGACGATGTTCCCAAAACTGGAACAGCGGTACCGCATGCAGATTTGTGCTGAGTTTTACAAGCGCTGGGTGCAAAATAACGACATAGACCCGCGTACCACCTGCCGCAATATCGCACGGCGAGATTATACACTCTTCGTAAGTCAGGCAGGACAGGGCAACAAGGAGGCGCAGGAAATGGTGATGGCGCTGCATATTGATATTGACGAGGAAGGCAATATCAAACCCCGCACGGTTACGGAACTGAATAACGATGTGGCGGTATGCAATCATATCATCCGTTTCTTTCAGACCGACGAAAGCCCCCGCCACAAGGCGATGTATCTGAGCAGCGCTGAATGGCTGATTCGCACGGGTAAGCAGCAGAACAACGACCGCGCAGTGGATAAGGGTATGCAGGCGCTGGCTAATGTATATGGTAACTTCGTGGAGGATAAGGATGCTACGGATGAGATGCCGGATATGAGCCGCATTGCCATTACCCAGGATGTGAGCATCGTGAAGCACGACCGCATCAACTATACCGATGAGTATAAGCGCAAGATGGCTCGAAAGTATGGTCTTACGGTGAAGGATATGCAGCAGATAGCCGATGAGGAGAGTCTGAATGCTACTCCGGAAAAAGCTCCTGATTACTTCGACTACATGGAAGAGGTGATGGAAGAGAAGGAGGCTGACAAAAAAGCTAAAGAAATGAAGGAGGAACCAGCCGATGAGTAAGCGATACGGAAATCATCATCCCAACAAGATACCTCCCTTCCGTCCTGATCCGGAACACTGGACGAGGAAAAGTAGTCACGGATGGAAAGCCAAGGTTGCCTACGATAGCGAGGATGAAGCCTGCGAGTTTCTGAAACTGCACCCTAAAATCATGGCTGCCGGATATACGGCATACCAGTGCAAGGTTTGCTCAAAATGGCACGTGGGAAAGTTGAGATAGTTAATAATTTATAGTTAATAGTTTATAGAGGAAGATATGAAATACGGATTGCCCTATAAGGGAAGTAAAAACAAACTGGCAGAGAGGATTGTGAGCCTTCTGCCTAAACGAACACACCTGATAGATTTATTCTGCGGTGGTTGTGCGGTGAGCCATGCGGCATTATTGAGAAACAAGTATGAGCATATCCATATTAATGATATAAACTGGATGTGCCCTACTCTATTCATTGATGCGCTGAATGGCAAATATCAGAACGAGACAAGATGGATAAGTAGAGAGGATTTCTTCAGACTGAAAGATACCGATCCATACGTGGCGGTGGTCTGGTCATTTGGAAACAATCTGCGAGATTATCTTTATTCTAAGGAAATCGAGCCTTTGAAGAAGGCTATCCATTATGCAATATTCTTTCGTGATTACTCTCTTGGAAAAGACCTTGGCTATGATTTGTCTTTCATTGATCCTATCAGCGACATTCAGCGCAGATATGCGGCAGTAAAAAGATATTTCAGCCAGTTCGGTCACTTCCAGCAACAATCATTTGAGGGGGGGGCAGAGAGTAGCCACCAACTGCAAGTTGAACACGTCACGAGGGGGGGCAGAATCATCGAGATTGCAGAGCACAGAGGCCTACGAACGGCTCAATACCAACCTCCAGCCTTACGGGGGCGAAACGTATCAGTCAGATTGGAAACAATCGAGAGGCTTACAAACGTCCATCAGAACTTCAACATCAAGAATGCCGCAGCCGAGTCTGTGGGATTCAAAAAAAAAAATCGACAGGGCGAACTCTGCAACGGAGAACGAGCCAACTGCATTGCACAGATTGCAATACAGGGAGCGACAACTATCCCTACCGAGAAAATCGGGGGGGGCGATTTTCAAACATCACATCAAGTGTGCTTGATTATGCCAAGGTTGAAATTCCAAATGATAGTGTAATCTACTGCGATATTCCCTACGAAGACACCAACGTATATAATAAAGCTGAAGGTTTCGACTACGAACGATTCTACGATTGGTGCGAGCATCAGACACAACCCGTTTTCATATCTTCCTATCAGATGCCTGGTGACCGCTTCGACTGCATCGAAGAGTTCTCTCATCGCTCTACCCTATCAGCTACGGCTAATAATCTCGTAACGGAACGCATCTATGTTCCAAAACATCAGAAGGAGCGAGGCAATAGAGCTATTCAGCTTTCGCTCTTCTAAACATACTTCAACATACTTTCAGGATAACATTTTTATTATTATGCAACAACCACATTTGATATACCTAACAAAATTCCAGCAGCAGTCTCTGTATATGGCCGCGAAGGACGAAAGGGTGATTGCCGCAAGACGTGTGGGTAAAACCGACGGTCTTGTGGCTCCCTACGTCTGGATGGCTTCTAACTCCATGCCCGGTATGCTGGGAGCCTGGGTAGCCGTATCTCGACAGCAGGGATTCGGCAAGACTATTCCTGGTACCATGGCTGCCATGGAACGCATGTTCGGATTTACACAGGGCATTCATTTCGGTTGGGGACGGCCACCGAAGCACGCTCGTGAGGCTATCTTTAAGCCGAAAAGCTATGACAATATTATTTGGTTTGCCAATGGTGCCCAGTGGGTACTTATCTCCCTCTCACAGACCGCAAGTGCCAACTCTTACACTTTTTCGGCGATGGTAGGTGACGAGGCGAGATTCTTCCCCTACAAGAAAGTAACCGATGAGTTGATGCCGGCGTTGTCAGGCCAGACTCACCCTTTGGGAAACCTCAATTTTACCGATTACAATCCACTCTATAAATCGACAAGATTCCTGTCTGATGCTTCGCTTACTACCAAGGGCAGTTGGCTGGAGCGTGAGGAAGAGAAGCTTGACCTTACGATAGAATCAGGTAAATTCCAGGGCAAGACTTACAGATGGGTGCAGGAACAGTTGGAAGACTATGCCAACAAGATTATCCGCTACAACGACCTTATCTATAATGCCAAGAAAACAGGGCATACTCCACATGCCGTGCCGCCCGATTTGAGATTGATGGTGCGCGCCATCGCCCTCAAGATGATTAAGCACGAGGGTCAGTTTAAGATACTGCCAAATCACGGAAACAAGCTCACAAAAAACATGGTGGATATGGCGGTAAACTATAAGCTGGTGGATGCAGCGGATGCGGAACTCATCTATGATTACGAATATCTGTTTACGGAAGAAGAATGGTGGGAAATGCAAATGTTCGACAAGGCAAACAAGTTTCGAGACGAATATCTGAGAGAGCTTCGCCGTTCGGCATTCCTCGTTCGCCGTGCCTCTACCCTCGACAATGTGGACCTTCTTACTGAAGACTACATCCGAACCATGAAGCGAGATTTGCCTAATTACACCTTCATGGTCAGTATTTTGAACGTGAAAATCAAGAAATCGAACGATGGTTTCTATTCTAACCTGGATATAGATCATGTTCACGGTTATATAGTGGATGTTGATCCCCTTTCGCAAGCCAACTGGAGCACCCAGAAGGCTACAGGCATCATCGGCGGCAAGAAGATTACATCAGAAAGTTATCAGCCGGATTTGAAGGAACTGTCCGAGAGAAACGACTGCCGTATGGATGCCGACTGCGTGAACGACCTTCCTCTCTATCTCGCATTTGACTATAACGCCAATATCAATACCCTGGTGGTAGGTCAGGTATATCAGCGTGACGGATTTGAGGCAGTGAATGTCATCAAGAGTTTCTATGTAAAGAACGAGCGCAAGCTGCGTGAACTGGTAGATGATTTCTCGCATTACTATGCTCCGAAGAGAGCCATCAACCGTGACGTGGTTTACTTCTATGATGCCACCGCCAAGCAGGGAGCATCGTATGCGCTGACCGATGAGCGATTCTATCAGGCAGTGATTAAGGAGCTGGAGCGTAATGGCTGGAATGTGACGGCAATAGATATGGGTGTGCCGGAGAAGCACGAGGTGAAGCACCGCATCATCAATAATGCCCTTGCCGGTATCGAATATCCTGCCATCCGTATCAACCAGACACAGAACCCTGATTTGATTATCGCCATGCAGCTCTGTGAAGTGAGCATCGGCTATCAGGGCTTCAGAAAGGATAAGAGTCAGGAGAAGAAAGCGGAGACGGAAGACAACCTGCCATTGCAGCAGAGAACAGACTTTACCGATGCCTTCGACTCTCTATATTTAGGATGCAAATTCTGGCGAGGAAATATCGGCTGGTTCGTACTGCCGGACGGAAGGAACGTTTAAAGGAATGTTGAATGTTGAATGTTGAATGTTGAATTAGGAATGAGGGGCGGGTATCATCGCGACAGCCGCCCCTCTTGTTACTATAACCATAAACTAAAAACTAAGTTCAAAATTTTAATTCAAATGAGAACTAATTAATGAAGAAAATAAAATTCCCGCGTTTCACAACGAAGGAACTAAGACTTTAACAACTCAAAAAACTTGAATAAAATAATTGTAACTAAATACGTTTAGCATATTTTGATAAAACACTAGAAGAATCTTTTCTTTACACACACATTAGAATTAATGAAGAAATTAGAACCCCGCGTTTCACAACGAAGGGAACTAAGCGATTTTCGATAAGTAAAAAATAATCGTTTAACTTATAAAATATATCTGACAAAACATTAGAAGAATAAAAATTCTATTTACCTTAATGGCGATTTTCGCACTGTTCATCGAAGGCTGCAATGCAGTCATCTTTCTTATCTTTGCTCAGTGCATCCCATCGCTCCTGCCATTTGATTTCTTGGGTGTAGGCGGAAATGTAACAGATGGAACTGATAGGAATCACCATCTGCGTATAGTCTGTCTCTGAGTCTATGTATGTAACTCCTATCACCGTATCCTTCGACGTAGCATCAATCTCATCGCCTATATATGAATCCTGCACCAAAGTCTCAAAGGCTTGATTGTGGAGAGTGATGTATCTGCCATTATTAAGATGGATTTCAATAATGACCTCATAGAAATCACCCGAATCCTGATTCAGACTCTTTATCTGCTCTTCGAGCGATCCATACTCCTTTACATCAAAATTAGGTGCGCTATTTTGCATCCATTCTGCAAGGTCTTTCAACTCCCCCAGAAAATCATCTTGTTCCATTCCTGTCATATTTTTCTTGTTTGCAAAGTTAATTATTTAATTTGAAATAGTGGGGACAAAGGTAGTGACTAATCACTATCCATTAATCAATAATCACTATCCAATAATTACTAGTCATTAATCACTAAAACTAAAGTTCCTTTACCAGCAGCAGACGGCCATTTTCATTCCTTGCCTTTTTCCGATAGCCAAGGCGCTGATACCACTCTAGGACGAAAGGCTTGCTGCCTTTATCATCCCACTCTAGCTGTGCCGACTTGCAGCCCAGTTTCTTAGCTTCCCGCTCTGCGGTCTCTATCAGGAGGCGAGCCGAACCCTGCTTGCGGAACTTCTCATCTACCCAAAGGTTGTAGATAGCGCAATCGGCATACTGATAATACTCGTCTTTGTAAGGTCCAGGCTTCGGTACCTCCACCTGTACGGTGCCGTGATGATTTTCATCTACGACAACAATTTTTTGGGATGACTCCCAATCTTGAATCTGTATCATAATATATTCTTTTTTATAAATCCTTAAAGTCACTTGCTAATCAAATAAACTCTAAAGGTAAATCCTTTCTTGGTTCTATCTTCAGACCATGATTATTCATAAGCTGCAGGCAAGCATCCTCTGTAAGATTCTGCCAGTCGATTTTATCCTCTTCGGTTAATGGAATAGGCAAAGAATCTTTAATCTTCATAAACAGGTCTTGTATTTTCTCCTCTCTATAATCAGAATCCAAATAAGCCTTATAATCGAAATAACCGAATACGAGACCTTCTTGCAAACCACTAGGACAATAATGAGGACTTATGTCACGCGTCCATCTTAACATAGGGAAATGAGAAGACTCTACTGCCAATAGAGCATGAAAACGCTCCAAAGCTATAGCTTTTGCCTTATCACGATCGATAGCTTTCAGGTAAAAGTAAAAACAACAGCCTATACCTTCTCCAGATAGAAACCTTACAGCATCGAAAAACTGACCCGACTGACTTAAATCATTGACAGAAACATTCTTTGCTTTTGAAGAGTTATCTATTCTGATAGAAATTTCATACCAGTATTCCTTTCGAAGCTGCTCCTCATCATCAATATTATATTTCTCTATAGTTCTATCCTCGGCTTTTTTAGCAAACGAATCAGCTTTCTCTTTGTCAGAGAACACGCCATCAACACGATAGTCACTATACTCGCCAGATGTTACTACGTAAGCGGTTTTAGGCTTATCGGTTGGAGCCACAAACAGGGTATTAAGGGATGTTGCAGGAACCCAGTTCAGATTAACGATATACTCGACTTTGTGTAGTTCAGGATGATCTACTGCAAAATCTCTACATAGTTTAAAAGTTCCTTCGTATACCGGATCACCATTCGGGTAGAAACCGAAATGGTCTATTACCTTTGGTCCGATTTCATCCATAACAAACAATTCCGGTCTTTCTCGCTCACCCTTCACGTCTTCAAGATATTGCCCCTTCGCCCAGTCTATCGCCTTGTAGAACTCGTCATCGATATACATATATCCGTAATAAAATTCCCGGAACGCATCTTTACCTTCTTCTGACAAGGCTTTCGCCTTGACATCGTAGAATCGGTCTTCGTCCAGATATTCAAACATATCTGGAAAATCTTCCACGATAAAGAGAGAACCCTCGTCCGTATAAACGATAAATGGCTTGCTGAAGTCAATATTGAAATCCTCATCGGTAATAGGGTGCCAAAGGGATTTCGTCTTTTCTGCTTCTGTATATAAACTCATTTTTTATGCCTATTTAAAATCATTAATTTATAATCAGATGAATCTCATCTTCGTAGTCCTTGATAATCTCTATCGGACGGAAATGCTTATCCAGGTACTTCTCGGGAACTTCATTCATCGGACCCTCAAACAAGGTCTGAATGTTGCGGGTATCGGGAAGAATAACATCAATGCTTACCTGACAGAACTCATCGATGATAGTGCCTACAAGGTCGCCTATCTTCAATGGCGAAGGATGCAGCTTCTTCTCCTCTTCATCACTGAAACAAGGAACGAATGGCTTCTTCTTCTCGCAAATCACGTAAGGATTTACGATGCTCTTATGCTTGGAAGCATCCTCTATGAAACCATTATAATGGATAGTGACAGCGTTAAAGTTTCCAAGAAGGTTGATAGGGCAAGCCTGGATAATCTCAGCAAGAGTCGGTTTGAATAAAGCTGATGAGCCGAAAGTATGCACTGCCTCAAAACTAGGCAGCACGCTTTTCACTTCCTTTGGGTGTTCCTTATTATAGATAGGCTTATCCCAGATACATGAGTTGCCAAACACGTCTTTAACCTTCGGATATTCCATAAGCAAAAACTTCTTTGCCTCCGAGTTAGAACGGAAGCAGATAACGCTGATGTCTTCAGCTATCTTTTCTATCTGTTCCTTTGTAAATTCTATCTTTTCCATAATCTATATTTTTTCTATTTTCCTGACTTACCTACGGGCAAATTACTTTTCTATCTGAGATAGACAACAACCCGATTAAAGTTAATGTCTACCGATGGAGTTTTCTTCTTCTCCTCGGGAGTTCCGTAACTATCCAGGGCAAATCCCTGAAACTTTCTCGTTACCTGCACGAATGGATCATCTTCATTGCATATCTGCACAAAATCATATTGCTTAAAAATATATTCCATGCCTCCATCGCCTGTGGGCTTTTCTGACAAAAGCAATTCTTTCTTCCACTCTGAGTTGAAAGGTACGAATGCTATGTTTAATTTTCTTTCCTTGTACAAAGGAAGCATGAAAAAAGAACGGGTATACGCAAGAAACTCGCCATATCATTTTGCTGTCCTGCGTTCATGCTTTGTTGTTTATTCTTCGTTCCCATCTATCTTTTTCATTTCTCCGTTCTTGAACTCATAATCTATTTCGCGCAGTTTAGACTCTAGCATCTGGACTTGTGCCAAAGACGGCTCATAGCACACTACATCATCAAAGTTACAAACTGCAAGATTAGCGGAAATACTGTTGGCAAAAAATTCTGAGTACTCGCTATGACTACATTTCCAGGTATTAGGATCGCATATACTCAACACAGCGCTACTGTCATTCTCAATAATATAAGAAAAATGCAAAGACATTAACTTATTCCATTTCCACATATTACTTTTTACGCAAAGAAATCCCTTATCATTACCGTAATCTCGGCTTCTCAAAAGATAGATTCTGTCTTCCTCTAAATCTTCCGGACGGATAGGTTCTATACCCGAGCTGTCTCCATACTCACAAGGCTTAACGCGATATTTACAGTTCTCAGTATCAATACCGCAATCCTCTGGGTTGAACTCTCGCCAATTAGGTTCTTCTAATGGACGATACTCCACGGGCTTTCCCTCCTGGATGGCTTGCAGCACCTGCAGCAAGCCGTCAACATCAAACAAATAATTCTTCTTCATAACAATTCTTTTTATTATTCTTTCTATATTACCAATGCACGTCTTTCTGATATTCGTCTCGCTCAAAATTATATAAAGTTTTATCCCATCTGTACCACTGGTAATCTGTACGGTAATTGTAATTGTCTTTCTTTGTATAGAAAGACGTTACTACACATAACCTTTTCATGCAGAAATCGGGATGAGCTTGCGCAAAAGATAGAGCTTGCGCTATAGCTGCATCCGCATCGGCAACAGATAAGAACTGCTTCATGTGTTCCGGGATAGGACGCATAAAGAATGCCTTACCTTCACATGCCGATGGGTTTGTATAATAAAGATTGGCGTAATACGTCTTATAATCACTTAGTCGTGCTGCCATAAATTTTCTAAGCTTTATAATTCTTACTTATGAATACGGATAAGACTTGGAATGCAGCACTCGTAGCTTTTATATTGTGGTTCTACGTAGCTGACTTCGGGATTTGTATCACGCATAGCGTTTATCTCATCCAGAGAATAAGACCACAAACTGTAGGATTGAATGAAACCTATATAAAGGATAGAACCTTCATAGTCATAACCAGCAAGACGGCCGAGGGAATTTCCCTTCGCCTTACCTCCCGTAATCAGAACTCTACGACCTTGATAAAGATGATAAATCTCCTTAACCGTCAATCCGGAAATATCCTCATACACGGAATCAGCAGAGGCAGGTGAGTCCGTCTGCTCCGTTCTCTCCTCGTTAGGATTCATCTTTACGACAACACGTACTCCTAATTCATCGAACTCTTTTTTAATTTTCAGGCCACTGAGCTTTGACTTTCGCCAGTTATCAGCCCAAGAAAGGAGCCAGAAACCTACAAAGAAACCAGCCAACACAACGATCATTGCCCACAGGCAGCAATCGTATATCTCCTGAGATATAACATAAGGGTTGGTATAAATATTCTTCAGCTTGCCGATACCATAGATAAGGATAACGGCAAGGATAGGTACCAATGCTGCCAACAGGTTAACACCGATAACCTGGGCATAATACTTCAATTTACTTTTCATCATTTTCTTTTTGTTTTGATTCATAAATCTTTTTTATTTCATCAAGATTTCTGATACACAAATCTCGATAAACACCTCCAAAAGTTTCTGCCTGTTTATACATGCTGTCCTTTACCATAAAACGGCAATCAAGACCGCGTGCCAGAGTTTTAACCGCGATAACGAAACCGACAAACTTATCCGGATCATATCTGTCCTTCTTAATAGGAGACTGAGCACCGATGCGTATCTCATCCGTAATCTTATATGTTTTCTTGATTACTTCCGATGCAGCATGAATACTCGTTATCGGCTCCAAAGACACGAAGGTCTTAATCTTGTATTCATCGTGCAATTTGCGTAAAGCTTCGATGCGCTTCTCTGTAGAAGGAGCATTAGGCTCCAGCTCATCTTTACCGGTGATAGTGAAACCGATGGTGAGGCAGTGGGGTAAATTTTCCACATATTCAGGCCAGACTTTATGAGAACGAGTCAACACCAGCTCCCAGCCTTCCGTGTATAACCAATCTACATTTTTTGTAAGAATCGTAACAGGAATCTGGCTTGTCACTAACGTATAAAGCATCCATTTGGTTATATTATTATTATTATCTAAATAGCTATCGAACGGATCGCAAGTAAACGAAAAGAATATACCTCCATCCTTGCGAATCTTATCCTCTCCGATTTTTGCAAGATCTGCCAGTATAAGACGTTGTGCAGCTAAGACTGCATGCATAAAAACTGCTGATGGATAGATATTTTCACGTGCAGTTATACCTCTATCTTTCATATACATTTTTAATAGCTTTTCTCGCAGCCTGATGATAGGTGCTGCCAGTTCCGGCTTATCGCCGAAGACGTGGCTCAACACTCCTCTGCGGTTATAACAATATGTGCAGCCATTAGAGCAACCATGGTAAAGATTGATTGCCCACTTAGCATATTCACCAGCCGCACCCTGCGGCTGGTAAATCAATGCTCCCTTAACAGGAGTTTCTTCTTTATTCTGCATAATCTTCTTCTTTTATTTTTTCTCTAATTACGATGTTTCCGTCTGAGTCAATATCAACGCTGCATTCTCCCGTTTTATGCCAGCCATTGTGGTATTGGAAGGTTAAAACTTTATCTCCCCTTGAATGACGAAAAGAAAGATTTACCAACAGACGTTTTTTGCTAATCAATGGCTCAAATGAGCGGAAACGAATGCAATCTCTAGTTTGATTCTTCTCAGGAACTGTAACATATCTTATCCATGGACCGCCATCGAACCATGCTACGAGATAGATAATAGCATCGTCGCTCGCCTTCTGAAAGACAGAGTTAGACAACAACTCATGTTTTGTCATACGCTATTCTTTTTTCTTGTTATCTTCTTCCATTAGGAAATCGATACCGGAATGGATGTTACCCAACTTGCGAAATCTCTTAGATAATGTCAAGACGTGCTGACTGAAAGACTCTTCGCTAATATCCAACTCGAAATCTTCATCCTCATCTGGCTCATGATGTCTTACGTACCCCTTGCCAGGAGTATAGACGAGGCGATGATAAACACCAGTATGGCAAAGATATAGACCACATTCTTTACGACAAGAGAAAATACTGTCAGGATTCTCCAAGTAGCAGAGAAGCACGTCGCCATCATAAATAGGGATGTAAATCCTTCTATTGTCATCGACTCCATCGTACTTTGTATTTTCTATCTCGTCTGCCTGTCGTGACATACCGACAATCTCGAAGCCGCTATTCATCATATCAGTGACAGCTGGAAAGGTTTTCGGGTCTGTTATATTGAACTCCTGTTGAACCAACTTTTCGCCTGGTTTACGAAAACTTACGAGAATATGCTTGTATCTTGTTTCAGGCGAGTGTAGCTCTACATAAAAATCAACACTTTCATGCTTGTAGGTAACATAGGCTTCCTCGGCGATAACCAAGACGCGCTCCAAGGCTGCCGAGTCCTTATAGTTCACCATGTAATACTCCTTCTTCATCTTCTGAAGAACAGAATACATGTTCATGGCTTCGTTCTCATCAATACCATACTTTTGACAGATGTACTTGTATTTGTCAGGGCGGACCCCATCTGTCAACTGCTCTAGATTATACATAGTCTTCATTGCGGCTAGGTACTCTTTTGCTTTTACAAGATAATCGTTATTCTTTACCATATCTTTTTCTATTAATTTCTTTATTACTGATTATTACTCTTCTTTTTTATCTTCTAAATCCTCACTCTGTTCAAAGTTCTCGTTCCAACAGATAATGGTGCCTTTTTCAGGTATTCTACATACGAAACCTGGGCAGCACCAGCATTCTGTGGAATCTGTTCTGACAGGGCAATCGTTTACTTCATCTTTTTCTCCGTGAGGGCACGGGATGTTCTTAGGGTACTCCGTAGCTACGACTTTCACAGCATCATAAATAGAGTGAAGTCTGTAATTTAAAGCGCTGATCCTTTCATACAGCTTTCTATTTGCCTTTTCTAAAGCGTTGTTGCGTTTATACTGATGAAAATAGGAATCATCCTTCAATCGTTCGTACTGCTTACGGAAGCGATGGTTGGTGTACTTACGGAAGAATTTAGACTTACTGCCCGATTCTATGATAAGATCAAAGATAAAGCCTGCTATCTTCTCCTTCACCTGTTTCATATTTATCTTCATACGATTATCCTTCTTTATCACTATTAATAAGATCCTCATATTCACCAATCGTGATTTCCGTGAAATCAGGATTCTTCTTCTCGGCTCGGATGCTATCATCGAAGAAGGCAAAGTAACGGTCATTGCAGCGAAGAAGCTGAGTGATGGAGAAAGCACCAACTTTGCCGATGCTTACACCAAGTTCCTTCAATATATCGAAATGGCTGGTGACAGCCTTGTAGGAGGCAAGAACTGCAGCGATAGCCTTACCCTGCTTGCAACGCTTGTTTGGCTTTATTGCTACGTAATGACCATCCTCAAACATTCGGCTATCTATCTTTCTCCATGCCTTTTCATCCAATATGTCGAAACGCTCAGATGGTACCCAGATAGCGGTTATCTCATACTCTCGCAGCAGACTACAGTTAGGCTGATAACCTTGCCACTTTTTAAACTCGAAGCCTACGGCTTCATCTACTCTCTTCATGTAGGCCTGGTATTCTTTTTCTTCAGCTTCAAGAATACCCTTAATGTATTCGTAAGCTTTTGTCCCTTGTTTTGCTTCGTATAACATATCTTCTTCTTTTTTTAGTTCTTACTCTTAATCTGCGACGGAATCGCTGAGGACGGGGGTGAGAGGGAGGCGGCGGTGGCGGGATATTCGGCGGCTTTATAGGCTCATGCCCACCTTCAAATATTCCGGAAAACAACACCAGGAAGAATATCGCAAATACCCAAAGCATGGTTACGATGATCTTTTCCTCCGTCGATAACTCTAACGTCATTTCTTTCTTCTCCTATTACGTTTATTCTGTAGATACTGCCAAAAGTCTTTTGGGGTAGGAATCATCATAAATGATTTATCCATCATCGAGACTTGTGGATGATAATAATAATCTCTAAGAATTTCTTTCATACGCTTATTTTTTAAAATGATTACTACAAATACTGCCACATGACGTTTCTTCCTGATTGCCGATGCACCAGCCTTGACCGTAGGCATCTTCGTTGTCGAACCAGTAGCAGTTACCGCAACATTTCTTTTCTTTCTTTGCCATAAGCTATTTGAACTTAATGATGAAAACATCCTTGTTTAACCACTCTTCCGGACCCATTCCTTTCTGCGGCTTGCCGATGGAGATGCTTTCGATGTTCTTTTCTACTACCTGGCGATCCTTGGCGTAACCTGCGTAAAAGAGAACGTGAGTGAAGGGCTTATATTCCGGCTCACCTAGTACACGGCAATAGCCGCCGAACTCATCAAACAATACCTCGCCGCTTTCGGCTTTCTGGTTTACTAATCGGGAAGCCCAATAGGGCTTGATTTCCCGATACTCTTCTGTCTTCTCTCCAGAAACAATTTTCTTGAACCATTTCTTTTCGAGGACGAGGGATAATATTTTCTTTTCTGCCATATTACTTACTTTTTAACCAGCGATGGAATAGGGGGATTGGGATAAATCGTAATTGAAAAACTGCTGCACCGCTTCCAGCTTTTCGAACAACTGCTCTTCTTCTGATTTCTTTCGGAAGAAAGAAGAATAGATGTTTCCCATTGCTGAATAGAAGAAATTATGAGGGTTCCAGTATAGCTTAGTGTAGCCATCACGCAGTTGGAATGGGGTATGAGGCATAGTGATGGATAGCATAGACTTACTGAATACCGGCAACACCGTTACTGCTAACATCTGCGCTTCGTAGCGTGCTTCCTCTTCATCTACCAACGTGAGGGGCACAATGAAACTGCGAGGTTTTTCCTCGCTCACTTCCTCCCCTACGATCCAATTACCGAAGTCAGAGACTGTACTGTCATCAACTATAGAAATTTTGTGCCACAGGGAAGGATTATCGAAATCTTCTTTCTTAAAGACGAAGACTTCTTTACCTAAACCAGCATATTCTTCTGTCGGTTCTTTCTTTGATTCTTCTTTCTTTGCCATAAGCTATTTACCTTTATAATCGATACCATTCTTTTTCAGATACTCTTCGGCTGCCTCTTGGCTATTAAACTTCATGGGAATACCGAACCAACCTTTCAGGTATCTGTATCTTTGCCACCAATGTTTTTTATACATGATGAAGTACCTAACCTCACCCGCAAAGCTCGGATACCACTCCATATTAAAGAATCTGGTAAGACGAGCCGAAACAATTTTTATCTTCATACGCTATTTCTTTTAACTAACTACCCCTACATACTTCAATTTAGCGAATCGGTATGAGGTGTATACTCCGTCGAGCATTTTATTGACTCTGGCCGTAAATCTCAGGATGCAGCCTGTATAATCGTGAAACCCTAAGATGATATACTTCTCACCGACATACCCTGCTACGTATGCGCCAATATCCTTTCCCTTATAAAGGGCTGGCTTCCCCCGATACGAATCAAAAAAGGCTTTATTTGTCATGCGCCATTTGCTATAATATACCCGCTCATCCTTGAAACCGATGAGGCGCTTGGCATCCTCCTCAGTTATCAGTTCCAAATCATCGTTGTTACCATTATCCTTGATAACCAAATCATCGGTAAGGACGAAATAATACTTACCATCATGGGTGAAAAGATTAGTAGGACGGAAAGGGATGCAGGAAACGATGGCACGCAGCCCTAACTTCTTCAGAATATCATCGTGATTGGTAACTGGAGGATATGAAGACATCACTTTTTTAATAGCCCTACCCTCTTCATTATTCAGATTAGGAGTTATCCAAAGCTGATTATCATCATGATAAGTCTTGCTCCAGACTTCCTTATCCAATGTTTCGTACTCCTCGGGAGTAACAACAAACTCGTAGATTTCCAACTTTCGGGAAAAGGTTGAGTTTACATAAGAGGCAATGACTCGGGTTAACTGGAAGGGTACCGCCCTGCGGATGCGACCACAATACTCTGCGCTTTGCTTTCGCTCCTTATCTATCACGTCCTTCACCCACTCCAAAGACTTAGAACCTTCTTTTAATTTAAATATGTGCATAGTGCTATTACTTTAAATGATTCTTCTTAGGACCAGCGATAGAATCGCTGGGAACGGGGGCGCTCTTTTGCTTTTTGACTTGGCAGGAGCAGGAGGCTGAGTGAATGCAGCAGGTGTAGCCTCTGGCGGTCTCAAAGATGATATACTCGTGACCTTTTGATGTTACGGTGATACTGCTGCCTTTTATCCGGTCGCCTTCTCTGTAATCGGTAATGAGCGCATGAATAAGCAGATAGAGCATGCTAAACATAAAGAGTGTAAATATCACATCTGAGGTCGTTGCTTTCAACTCATGAAAGAGTTTCTTTAACTTTGTTTTATCCATATCGTTTTGTTTTTACTTAATCTTCTAATAAAGACTGATGGACCTTCAGTTCCTCGCAACCGCAAAGACGGAGGAAATGCTGCAGGTCGTGAATGCTTACTATCTGCATAACTCCTGTGGATTTGCCATAGTCTTTATCTTTTTTAATTTACCATACTTCCGTTTCAAACTCTCAATGCTATCCTCTATGATTTTCTTTGTCAGTTCTTCGGGGAAACATTCAATATCCATGCCCTGATTGAATACATATCGTTTGAGCACTCCGGGATAGAAATCCTTAATCTCATCACGCTCGAAATCCTCATACGCAATAAAATCAATATTCTCGACAGCAAACAACTCACCATCCTTAAAGTTACATCTGACGACATTAATGCCTCCAGGATATACCGTTAAGGCATAATTGCCGAAAGGAATCAGCTTGCTTACGTTTACAGCAGCAAGAGCAAGCTCTTGTGCTATCTGCAATTCAGTAAGACGTTTATATCCCCATATCGACGGAAGATAAACGTTCGGAAAGTTGGGGTGGAAACGCATTCTTGAACAATAAAATGACCAGTAGCCGTTTTTTGCCTTAACCAGCATATCAGCCTCTACCCTACCATCAGCATAATGATACACCACGGCATAAAGACTGCCAGCATCATTGCGAATTACGAACTCCACATCAACTTCTGTACGCTCCACCTCTCTAGGCTCTGACATACGCTTAACGGCATTGTTGAATTTTAAATATGCCGTATCATCTGCGTTTCCTCCTCTATAGAAGGTAGGTGCCAAAGTGATAGGGTCTTTATCGTTTCCTTTCGGTAATGGCAGCTGAATATCAATTATTCTATGATCCATACGCCTTTCTACTTATTGTAATCTACCACGATGTTGTACTTTGCGAGGACGGGTACCAGACCGGTCATTACACCCTTGCCAAGAAGTGGAACGGCATCGAGCACGCTATATGGGATAACCTTCTTCTTAGGAAGCTGTTCGCGGGTGGCTTCCTCTTCGAGTATTTTCTTGTAGGTTTCCAACTCCTTGTCGGCATCATCGCGCTCATCGAGAGCCTTCTTGTATTTGGCATTCAGCTCATCATATTGCTTCTGAGCCTCCTTAGCCTCCTGTTTCTGCTTGGCAATATAGTCACTGGCTTTGAGCATGGTGGAATTGGCTTCATCGGCTTCTTTTCGCAGGTCTGTTATTTCCTGCTGATGCTGGGCTTTCATATCCTCCATCTGATGTTGTAAATCGGATAGTTTCTGGCGCAAGGCATCGGTATCGGTGGCGGTATGCACAAAATCGAATAGGCGCTCTATGTTCTGCTTTAACTGGGCGCAGGTTTCGGCGGTGGAACCGATGAGGGTTACAGCTTCTTCGGCGGTGAGGGTATAGCCTGGGGTGGCTTCCTTTTTGCCAGCGATAGAATCGCTGGGAACGGGGACGAGAGAGGATTTTTTATCAGGTGCTCCAGTGAAGGGCATTGCAGCTTTAGCTTCCTCGGCTTTCTTCTCCTCGGCTTGCTGCTGTTCCTGCACAAATTCGATAGCGGAAGGCATATCTCCCAGCTTATCGTAGTAATTATCTTCCTGGGCATCGAGTGCAAGGCGACCTTCGTACACTTCCCACAGACCGTTGTCGATGAGATAGTAGATAGCAGAAAGCACGATGCGCTCGCCGTATTCGTCGATGTAAGCATTGAGCGGTTTCACCCAGGCTTTTTCTACTACGTCCTTGAGCCATTCCTTATAGACGATACCCATCAGCTTCTCTTTATCCCCTTCCACAGCATAGCAGGAGGCGATGCGAGGGATGATGTAGAGAGGTTCCGTTTTCTGCAGGAAGTTCTCGAAGTTGATGCCGAGTGCCTGACGGACCATATTGCTTACGCTCTTGAACTTGTATTTCTTCAGTAATGAGCGAAGAATATTCTGTTGTTTCGTGTTCATGTTTTTGTAATTGTTTATTGTTTATTTTTATTTGCCACAGTTGCCATCCTGCTGCTCATCTGATGCTTCGGAAGCATCATCCTCTCCTTCGATAATCTCAAAGCCATGCTTTCGGGCGGTAGCCTCGCTGCGCTCCGAACGGTCGGTTTCACTATCGTAGGCTATCCACCAGGTATGGCCGGGAACGGCGAAGTAGTTGCGCTTATGAATCATCAAAAACTTGAATGATGCGGCAGAAGAGGTGATTGGTCGCTGTGACAGACGTAATTTGGTTTTGCGCTCCAGCCCATATTCTTCTCGCAAACGTTCCTTCCGAAAGAGTTCCTTGCGAGCTTCTGACCGACGGAGAAGATAAGCCTTATATCGACGAGGATTTTTCTTCTTGAGTTCCTTTAATGGACAAAAGCCGGATGCTCGCAATCGGCGAGTACCTTCCCTGCAAGCTTCACTTGTCGGTTTACCCCGGAGGGAATCGTACCAACCGTTCTCCTCGCAGGTTTTCTTAACGTCCATTGTCAGTTGGCGGCGTATAGCTTTCATATCCTTTTTCAGTCCGAGTTCATTTTTAAACCTTTGGACAGTAGAAAAGGAGATACCGAACCATTCCATCATTCTGCGGTTGGAGTTTTTGGGGAAGAGTTTAATGAACTTCTTCTTCAGCTCACCTTCGAGCACATAGGTTTTCACACCGTTGCTTTCGGGTGTTGCCCTCATCGGTAACTGATACTTCGCTTTGCCAGTTGGTTTGAGTGGGGTCTTCGTATTTCCGAAACTCATGCTTCAGCCTCCGGTTCTGGTTCTTCCGGCCAGCCGTCCTCCTGATAACCCGCCTTATGTACCTCTGCTGATTTCTCACGGCGATTGTCGTAATATACAGGTTGTTCACCTGCGGCTACTCGCTCCTTATTATACTCAGCATAGGCAATGGCTATCTTATCCATAAACTCCTCGTTGGCACGGCGTTTAGCTATCTTGTAATCTTGGGTAGCTTTCTGATATTGATCATGAGCTTCGGCACGAGCAGCATCTTGCTGAACGAAGAAAGATTTCTTTTCCAAGGTTTGCTTGCCGAGAAATTCTTTCAGGCTAGACTTCTGACGTTCCTTGAACTCAACTTCCTTATCCAGGAGTTCCTTCTTACGTTTCGCGAAAGCCTCGCCCCCATCGGTCTTGATTTTCAAAGCATTTTCGTGCTTTTTGTCTCTCTCCTTGCGTAACGGCGCAAGGACCTCTTTCTGAAATTCTTCTAATGTTCTCATTTCTTTATTAATCTTTAATGTATTATAAAACTTTTCTTAGTCGAAGAGGGAATGCTGGCATACCTTCATTTCCTCTTCTTTTGCTGTCTTTTCCGCTTTCTTTTCCTGAACTGCAGCAGATAGTATCTGTTTCAGTCCCTTGCGAGAGGCGAGAGGTTCCCTCGATATGATGGAAATAAACTTATCTCTGCCTAGTTTTCTGTAGAAAGGAAGAAATTCCTTATCCACCAAATCGGCAGGTTCTCTAGGGGATAGTATACCTTGGTAAGGCTGACCTTTCCCATCTACTAACAGGAAATGGCGTGTGCCATTTTCCTCATCTGATATGTCAATGCCTCCGGAATATTTGGCTATGCTGAGTTGACTGTACAGCCATGCCTCCTTGGCTATCACGATTGTTTTCATATACTAATTATTCTATAATGGGATAGAATTGATACTATGGCGAAGTTCTACCAGTTCTATTCTTGATAGCCACAAATCCTTGTCGCCTATATAGACGTGATAGCGATCGCCTTCCTTCAATATCTTGATATTCATATCTTATTTTTCAGTATTTAAATCGTTCTTGATTTCATCCCACATCGCCATTTCCACCTTCTCACCGTCGAAGTGGCCAACGGCAACAAGTTCGCCACCTTCCTGGGTAGCATCAGCAGAAGAGATAGCACTACTGCGGATAATCATTATATCAAACTCATGGATAGCATCGAGGATGCTCTTCATATCGATGTGTTGCATATTCTCTCTAGCATTCAGACGTATGCGCTGAATATCAGCATCAGTCAGCTTACTGGACGTTTTCTCCTGCGCATCCCTCACTGCCTGCGTCTCGATAGTGATACGCTGCTGCTCATAAGCATCAGCGAGCAGTTCCGAGTTTTGTATCTGGGCAGCGATATTCAGAAACTTCTTGAACAATTTACTTCCACCAGCAAGCAGCGTGGTAGCTAAACTCTGCTCAATGAGAAGAGTCTTACCTTTTACCTGCCAGTAAATCAATCCAGCCTTCTCCCACTTCTTGATCGTAGCAATTACGCTGGTCAGACTATCCAATGTTTTGAGAGCTTTCTTTGCTCTATGTCTTTTAAACGGATTCCACATAATCTATATATTGTTTAAAGATGAATATTCCTGTTTAAAAAGCGCCCTATGCTTACGCACCGGGGAGGTGTAGGGAAATGTGAATAGACAACCCTACATTGCTTTTGCTTGTAGTTATACAGAATCAGCCTTTCGCCAAAGGCTCATCATGCTATGAAACATCTACACAAATTCAATAATTTAACAGTTAGAGCTTTAAAAATCTTCGATAAACTATATTGAATCTTAAAACATGAATTATCATTAATGGGTGATGAACCTGGTGCCGTCTACTTCGAGCACAAGAATATCGTTCACCACGCGGATTTCTCCACTGTTTACGAACTGCACTTTTCTCTGATGACGCATAACATCCACCTTCAGGCAGACGCATTCACCTTCATCTACATGCCCAGTCTTGGTGAGGAACTTGATGTAGAACGATTTGCGCTTTACGTTTCTCGCTGTCTGCGGATGAATATAGCCAGTTACCTGCTGTCCGCTACGTGGGTCTATCCACTGCCACTTCTCACAGAACTGACGAAGGTTCTGATAAGACTGATGATATTTTGCCATAACTCTTTTCCATTAGTTTATGAATGCTTACATCATGCTCCCGAAGTCGTGATAATCGTGATGACTCTCCTGCGCTGCATCTTCTGCATAAGGCGGGAAATCGGTGCTCAGAAAACGGTTAAGAATAGCATCTTTTACCTTCAGCTTATCCTTTTTTATCTTCTGACGGTGGCGCAAAGCATCAGGAAAACAGATGTTTCTCAATGGATTTGACCAGTCGCAAGCATCATCACATGCCGAATAGTTAGAATAGAGCACCATCGAATAATACGAGAGCTTGCCCGTTGGCGTATCGAGCATCGGACCAGCTACGGTAAAAGCCTTTTCCTCGTTATAGAGCACCAGGTGAGAAGTCTGTGCGGTTACGTCCTTATGACTCACATATAAGATTCTATCCTTCCACTCCTGCAGGTGAATATCAATCCAGTCTTCCACATTCTTATCTGTAGAGAGCACCAGGTGGGTAATCCAACCTCGCTCAAAACACGTTTGCAGATAGTTGATGATATAGCCAGTGGCAGATGTTCTGCTTACAGTCATCGCCAGCACCATCACGCAGAAATGGTTTTTCGTTGTGCGGTTGGGCGTGGTATCTACCATATAGCCTATGGCGTGGAAGAATTTATCTACCAGCACATCGCCGTGAGTAAAAAAGCTCAATGCCCGCCGTGGTGCTTGCATCACGGCTTTGGGCAGTTTTTTATCCACGCAACAAGGGGGGATAAAGAGCAAAGTATCGTCCATAATCTTATCTCTATCTTATTCGTTCGATGTAAGTTTATTCTTCAATAATCATCGGCATGAGCAGCGTCAATGCTCGTGGTGATGACTCATTGGCTGTGATGACACCAGCGCGGCTCGGGTCGCCCAGATGCAGACAGATGGTATCGCTAGGGATAGGTGCCAGTGAGTCGAGCAGACTGCTTGCCTTGAAAGCGATGCGATGGTCTTCCGGACAAGTGCTATCCGTGATAATTACCTGGTCGTTGGCTTCCATATTGAAGTCGAGGTCTCGCGCTGCCACATCGAGGAACATACCTTCCCTATTGAGCACAATCATGTTGGTGCTTTCACTTGCAAACAGAGCTACACGTTTTACAACATTTGCCAACTCCCGTTTGTCAACTACCACTTTGTAAGGGTTATTCTTCGGGATAACGGAGTTGTAGTTAGGATACTGGCCTGACACCTTCTTACAGATGAAGGTAATATCGCCCGAAGTAAAGCGAACCATGGTTTCGTTTGCCTCAATATCGATGTCCTCACAATCCTCGAAAACGGAAAGGGTTTTGAAGTAGGCGTTATGTACGAGAATCTTACCTGGTGTACCCTCACGGAAGAAATCGCTGCCACCAGTCTCAGGATTGTTGGTATGAATGAGTTTGATGAGTCGGTGGCCATCCGATGCCACAAAAGTCACATCACTTCGGTCCTCGGCTACATCGATGCAGAGGCACTTCATAATCGGTCGCAACTCAGAATCGGAAACAAACTTTCCGGCATGAGCGAGCACGTTCTTGAAGGTTGCCATCGGAAGGGCGATATGAATATCAGCATTGTTAGGCTGCTGCGCACGAGGAAAATCCTCTGCACTGAAATAAACCAGACTTACGTTACCCTTCTTTACATTCTCGCCGTTCTGAGTGCAATACTCGATATTCATATTGCGTTCCTTATCCTGCGAGAGGTCGAGAGTAATCACACAATCAGGGAGCGTAGAGAGGAGCGAAAGCAGATTGCCGATAGGCAGAACTACATCTTCCTTGAAGCTGCCATCTACGATACTGAGAGGTGCAGGTATAATGAGTTCCGAATCAGTGGTTCCGGCTACGAAGAAGAACTTACCATCCTCCTTACACTGGGTAAGGAGAACGTTGCTGAGTGCTACTATGGTTGACTTGCTGTCAATACACTTCGCTGCTTTCTGCAGAGCCTGGCGAAACAATATAGATGATTGAGCTTGTATTTTCATTTTTATTTATTCTTTATTTTTTATTATTACGGACCAGCGATGGAATCGCTGGGAACGGAGTTTAGAACGGCAGATCGTCTTCGTTCGGCATATCTGGGTAGCCCTGACCGTCAGCTGGCGGTACATAGGCTGTGGCGTTGCCGGCAGAGCCATAGGCTTGCTGCGGATATGGCTGCTGATTAGCAGTTAACTGCGGCTGGAAGAGAGAGGCGATTCGCTTATTCATGCGGGTACGGATAGCCTTAAAGAGGTGGCTATTTTCATCGTTAAAGTCCTGGTTCATAATGTCAGGATCTTTTTCTTTTCCAGCTTCCTTCACCTGCTCTACGAGCTTTGGGAATCTCTGGGCTACAGCCTTGACGTAATCAACCGAATAAGAAATCTTCATCTCATGGGTAGGCACACTCTTGTTGGTGTCTCCACGCTCGGCGTTGCTCTGACGTATCTTATTCTTATACGCGTCATTGAAAGGGTCGATGATAACTCTCATCTTAGCCACCTGCTTACTTGCATCATTTTTAGATGCCTCTACTCTAATCTCGTTCACATCTAACGGAATGCAAACGTAAGGACGTTGTGCATTCTTCTCGTCGAGACCAATCAGAACCTTCGCTCCGTTCAGGGAGAGAAGGTCAATATTACCGGAAAAACTTGCCATATACTTATTATATTCTATAAAAATTCGATTTCTTTGTTTCTTCTTTCTTTACCCTTTTACCTTTAAAAAGGCAGGGTATCTTTATCTATGCTATCTACCGTAGCTTCGGTGCTGCTGTTCTGTGCATTCTGTGCAGACGCGAACCTGCCCTGCTTGCGCTTCTGATAGGCATTCCAGCGGTCTTCCTCTTCCTGCGTGAGCTGCACGATGTTGCCATCATCATCACGGTATGGTAATGGGTCTGGGGCTTCGGCAAACTCCTTGGCTATGCGCTTCAGTTCGGCATAATCGGTAGGGATGGTATCTCTGCCTGGCCGATAGAAGAAGAACACATGCTTAGAGGTTTGAATGTAACGGATGAACTTCGGTTCTATCGTGTTATCATTCTCCCACTCCCTGCCTACGAAGTACTCCTGCGTTACCCATGCCTTCATCTTGAAGCAGTTGCGTTGCTTGTCGCTCACGTTCTCGAAGAGATGTTCAGGGTTGCACTTGATATTCGCCGATTCACAATACTTATGAATTTTCTTCTTGAAGGTGGCTCGGCTATACTCCTTGCTTTTGCCCTTACTGGCATCAGCCCAGTCGCGGATAAATTCATTGAACATTTCATCGGCACAAATCGGAACACCGTAAACTTCTTCCCTAGAGAAGAAGAACTCGAAGTAGCGCACGCAACTCTCCGTAATCTCCGAAATCATATTACGTCTTCGCAGGTTCAACTGAGGAGCCTTGCTTACTACGTGATAGCGCATCATAAACTGCACAGCTAATGCCGTGATGTAGATAGCCTGATTTCTCGCTATATCGGGTAACTTTTCGGGATCTGGATTAAAACCCTTCAATATATCACCAGGCGAACGAGCCATCTTGCGCTTCAATGTATTTTCTCGGGCAAAGCGGTTAGAGAAGGCTATCTGCGGGAAACGTCCTGCCGTAGAATCTACTCCACCATCATAAGGAAAGTTGGATGATACGATATGCAGAGGCGAATCCTTCAGACTGAGCGTTTTTATATCCGCTCCCTTACACTCCAACGTAACACCAGTGGTTGCCATCACGTAGAAATAGTCCATCGGAAAAGATTTCGGGCGGTCCTCCCAATGTATCGTTCGATACATACCTGGATTATGCTGTATCTCGCCCAGACTGAAACGGGCATCGGCAGTGGTGATGAATCGCTTCATATCGATGTTCAGTACATTGACTGCCGAACCTACGAACACACGCACTACCATGGATTTTCCAGAACCACCCGAAGCCTGCTTCTCGTCTTCAATCTGATCTTCCAACAAATAGGGGATGCTTTGGCTGTCAGTACCCGACAAATCTCTGTAACATACCCTACCTATACCAGAAATCATATTTACGAAATGGGCATTGATGATTGCCTTGTCTTCTTCCGATAGCTCATGCTTGCTTCTGTCGGCTTCCATCTCCTCCTGCCAAAGCACATTGGAGCAACCTCGCAGAATACGGAGCATAGGCCACAATTCTCTATCTTTCTTACCTCGCCAGTCAACATCCCATCGGTAAACGGTACCCCACTCTCGCAGGTCGTTTTTCATCTGACTGATTTCAAAGATGCTGAATACTGGCGAACCGTCCTCATTCTTCTGCGCTTCCTTCTGCACTATCTCGTTTTCCCTACGGGTATATTCATCACTTTGCTTGATGATGAACGGCGGGTCGAAATGACGCATGGTGAAGTCGTATGGCTTTCGGGCAGTGGCAGGGATGAAAAAGTTGCACTGGTCGTAACTGATAGGAGTGATATACTCCGGTGTTATCTTCAATGCCACGTTGCGGAAATAGAAATATTCTACATTCTCGCTGTAACCTTCCGTAAAATCGATGACGATACTCTGCAATCCTCCGGCAGATTTTTCTGAGAAATTCTTGTCTATCAGATTAGCGCAATCGCTCATCAACTTCTGTTCCTGCTCGTTATGTCTCCAACTCTGTTCGCAAAACTCCAAGAGTTTTTCCTTTGTTGCCTGTATGATGCTCTTTCCGTCGATGTATTCGACAAAACATCGGTCGAGGTGGATAAACTGACCTACGAGGTCATTGCTTTCTGGGTCGATTTTGCGGTAATATCCGTGACTCGTCATAAAAAGCCACACCTTAGTAGGCGAAATCTTACAGGTGCAAGGTTTTTGCTTGCCACTGCGGGGGTCTCTCGGATATTCTATATCGAAGGGGTCGGTGTTCTTGGCGCCACGAAGCTTAGAGAATAATGGAAGACGAATATCATGGTCGAATCGGAAGTTATCCTCATCGGTCATCCGATATGTGAGCATGTAATCTCTTACGCTCCTCGGTGTGCAACCGTAGAGCCATTGCCAGCGCTGGTTATATCGCACACGGAAAGACTCAGGCAGCATGGCATAGCAAATGTCACTGAATTTGGTGGCGATGGCACCGCAGTTGCGCTGCGATGTAATATCATTTGGATAGATCATAATAACCCTTTCAGCAAATCGCTTCATTTTCTGATATTGCACGCCGCTGGAATCCAGCTTTTCCTGTCTCCACTCCCCTCTTTCTATATACCAGAAGTTACCTCTACCTATAGAGAAGGCTACGTGGAACCAACTATTCTTTTCAAAGAACTTGTCGCCAGCCTTATCCTTCCGTAAGGATTGCATAGCGTAATATACGCTCAATGCGTCTTCGGGTGTTCGGCAGAACACGATGTTCTGCGCCTTGATTTCATTGATCGGAATAGCCACCTTTTCGGTGTGGAATGTTCCTTTCGGCTGGTCATCCTTATCCAGATTCTCTACCCATATTTCTTTTTCTTCTGTATAGACCTCATCAGGCTGATATTTCTTGATAGCCGCATAAACGGCGGTATTTTCAGCCGTTCTGTTTTCGGCTGCATGAACAAACACCGGGTCCCCCATTAGCCATTTGCTCACCTTTCTTACGCTATGCTCCTCACAGGTGGAGAAGACGATAGGGTCTTGCTGTATGGCTGGACGGAAGAAGCAGCCGCAACTGCCTTGTGGCGCTATCACGTCTGTAGCAAAGCAGACGAAGAGAGGGTTCCAGGGGGTGCCGTAAATCACTTCACTTACCAGTTGTCCGTTTCTCACTACGTTAGGCAGCGTTACCTGGTCCACGGCATAGATGCGGAAATCTTCGTTCAACATCTTGGTATTGAAGTCCTTTCCGAAGCCGTACTGCGGAATGCCTTTTACAGATGTGACTTCGCACCCCAGGGCTGCAAGCTCCTGGGGATTGAAATCTGTTTTTGGCATAAAAGAGATCGTCTCTATCGTTTGTGGAGCGATTGTGCGATAGTCCATTTTTGCAAAGAGCATCGGCCATTTGGCTCTCGTCTTCTCGTTGTCGCCATATACCCTCACGATAAGGTCATGGCACAGACGCAGCAGACTGGCTCCGTGCATCGGAAGTTTGCGCATGGCAGCATAAAGCTCTAAGGCTCCATAGCCATACTTGCCGGTCTTGGTACACATCCAGCGCAGGGCACCATGCTCTGCCTTTGAATTGTCTTCCACCCCTACACCGTTATACATACCGCCTCGCTCATTATTGTATATAATGAGGTGAGGTGTCTGCTTTGCCTTGCCCTGCTCGCCATCGTCTGCCTCTTCCTTCTGGCAGAGGGGGCAGAAACAGGCTGTCTGTCCCTCGATGCGCTGCTCATCGGCAGGTTTTACAAGGAAAGCCATGTCAAGGTTTGCAATCTGATTCAATATAGGGTGGAATAACATATCTTACAGTAAGAGTATTTATAGAGTCAAAAGAGAAAGGGAAGGCACCACTCTTGACCATTGACCAGCGATAGAATCGCTGGGAACGGAGGCGAAGGGTAGGCCAAACTTCAAGTGTTTACATCTCGTCGGACAAAAGATGCAGTGTACAGCATAGTCGTGGAGCATTGCTATTTCCACTACCCTTGCATAAGAGCGTTTCCAGAATGCCTCCCCTATTCTCTTTTTATCAATATTTTCAAAGAAAGAAGACCTTTCAGGCGATACGTCAAGTTTTCAGAGAATATCGCAGCTACCGCCCGATGGGGTTCCCAGGCTTTTTAATCAAACTTTCCCCTTCTTTTTGAAGCTGCGGTTTTTGAGATATGTGATGAATGTTTCCAAGTTCACCTATCGCCCGTCCGGTCTTCCTGCCATTTATAACCGATGGCTCGGTTGTCTAACAAAATAAAAATCGGAAACGAAGTGTATATCGCACCGAAGTTGCATGATGTCATGCAGAATATCTTTTATTTCTTCATATCTTCACGTTTTATAAATTCAGAAATGTTTCCAGGCGATAATGCCTGATTTTGCAGTTACAGATGGTTTCCATACGGTGTACTATCATCTGCGAGAGACTTTCCATCGTGAGGAATTCGGTATTTAGACCGATGATCTGCACCTCCTGCCTCCAGTATATCTTGCCGTTCTTGCGGCGGCAACTGTGCGAAGGCGTGATAATCATATCTTCCACGCTGCCCGTCATCATCCTGCACAGATACTCACAGGTATCTTTCAGCAGGGCAAAAGGCGCATAGAAGAGAAGAGTCGGAATATCATCCTTCAGTCCGCTCATCGTCTCGGTATAGGCGAAACGATGCAGCATTCTATATCGTGACAGGTTCCTATGCCTCTGCTGTATGCCCTTCCGGTTAGGGATATAGGGCAAATCAAACAGTCTTGGCATAGCCTTCTCTTATCTTTTTCATCATCTGCCAGGTGGAGTAGATACTTCGCTTGCAGTCGAAAATCGGGTCATGCGCCGCCCCTTCATCCGTGATGTCCTTATAGTCGGTAGTCAGGGCATAAGCCTTGTCTAGGTCAAAAGGTTCCTCGTTTGGCTCGGCTGCATCCCAGATGATTCTCGCAAGCTCAAGATAGAACGTGCGATGATCTCTCAATGAAGTATGCTTTATCTCGAACTTGATGCCCAACTTCCAGCAGATATATCTCAAGACAGCCACATCGAAGTCAGTACCCTGTGCCCAAAGGCAGATTTCATCATCACCGAGTTTCTTCTTAATATAGGCTATCCAGCCGAAGAGGTCGTTCACGACCACATCTATTGGCTGGCAGGGTGCCTCGTCGCTGTCATTACCGAGCAAGGAAGCTTTTGCCTCGTCACTCTGCTTAGACCACCACTCTGCCGTACTCTTGTCAAATGCGAACCCGTTAATGAACATGCTTCGCAAATCAACGTGTGCAGAGAAAGTGGAATTTCTCAGCACACCATCACCTTCATCAAAGAAAGGTGATTCTTTCCCGTATCGCTTCCACGCCACCGCACCGAGACTCATCACGGCTGCGGTGGGCGAGAGCGAACAGGATTCCCAATCAAAGGTTACATCTATCATTATATATGGTTACGAATTTACCTTTTTACTTTTTTACCTTTAAAAGCAAGAGTGCTTTAATTCCTTCCTGCTCCCATGGTTTCCAATCATCAGCGGTGAAACGCTTGATGATGGTCGTGCGGCTCATGCCTCGCTCCTCCATGAAGGCAAAGAACTTCATGCAGAGACCATTGTTAGTCTTCTTCAGACAGGTGTAGAACACACCCGGCTCGTCGCTCATGGCAGCCTCCAGCAAATATCCCTTCTTACTAATCTCGTTGCCCAGGGCATCGGTCTCCACATACTCGGATAATAGGTTATCTACTTCCGGTATAGCTAAGAACTGCTTTTTGCAGTTTTTAATGCCTTGGATTTCCCAAGCGTCGAAACCTTTCTGAAAGAAACGGAGATAGAAAGTTGAGATTGTGAAGCCCTTATCCGATAAAAACTCAGCTAAGTTCTTCTTTTCGTCAGTAGAAATATCGTTTATATCTAGCGGAGTGTTATTCTGCGTAACTTTTTCTACATTTTCTTTTGTCATTTCGATTTTATTTCTTAATTTTGGTGCAAATTTAAAGAATAAAATTATAACTACCAAATGTTACCTATATTTTCTTTTAGAAATTAGGGGAATTTAACATAGGTTACATATATTAATTGATTTCGAGATAAAAAGATTAGAGTTATTCACCTTTTAAATATAGTTGAGCTATGAAGTACTTTTACAATTACAGCTTCCTCAACAAATGGATGGAAGCAAACAGCAAAATCACCAATAGAGAAATTATGAAGGCTATGGGTACCACGAGCAATGCGTGCCTCGATAGTTGGATAAGAATGAAGTCGCCGCTGCCTACCATCGCCATGCTGCGCTTCTGCAATGCGTTCCATATTCCGCTATCGGCTTTTATCGTAGATGCGGATAAGGACCAGCAAGGCAGTGAAGGCTGCTGCGAGGATGGGTATGTATGCCCTGGCATAGATGACCAGTTTGAACCTGATGGGGGATATATTGATAATGATGAGAAGCGCAAACAGGGGACGAGAGCGCTGCGCAATCCCCTCGATGTGGAGAGGATGGAGTCGGTGGTACCTGGGTGGACCAGCGTTGGAAACGCTGGGAACGGAGGCGCAAAGGAGCACAAGACAAGAGAAGAGAAGAACGAGGCTGCCGCTGCACCTATGAATGCTGCTGCGCCTACCCCGATGGCAGAGCCAGCTGCAAACGCAGAACCGGACATCAGCTTGAAGACCCTTAACCGCATGCTTGATATTATAGCCGAACAACAGAAACAGATAGGCGATCAGCAAAAGCTCATCAGCGAACTCACCCACCGTCTGGAATCTCAGCAGCCTAGCTACAACATGGTGGCAGAAGAGATACATCGTAACGAGGAATAAATGAAAACAGCCAGCTATCCATCACGGACGGCTGGCTGCGAATGTTTCAGCTTTAACTACTTTAAACCAATAACCTTTTATAAAAATTTAGAAATAAACATATATATAAAATATAAAGAACGAAATATGATTAATGCTCATTTACTGCTGCCATCTTACGGCGAAGGAACTCCCTCTCCGTGATTGTCTGGCAATCCTCGCTTATGCTCTCGTAAGGCACATCGGTATAGAAGAAGCCATGATGCAGGAAGAGGATAGGTGTTGTATTGCCAAAGGAGAACGGAAGCTGCACCTCCTTGCCTTCCTTACCCTTCGCCATCTTAGGCTTGAACTGCAGGATAGCGATAAGAGCCGTTTCATTTACGATAGGCAGTGATAGCATCTCCTTCTCCAGTTCGCTGTTCTCTTCAGGAATAAACAGCGATGTACGCTGCATTCCGTCCTTGGTAGGAGTCTGAATGTTCGTCCAGCCTTTCTTGTTGATCGTATTCTGGAACTCTACCATTGCCACGCCTCCTGCAAAGCCTTCGGGTGATTCATAGTAGGTATCGGCTCCCTGCTTCTCTGCCCAGGCTCTCGCCTTCTCGCTTACTTCACTGCACTCGGCAAGGAATGCTTTCAGCTTCTTGCCTGTCTCACTCTCCTCAGCTATCTTCAGATAGTTGTGAGGTCTGTTTTCTTTTTCCATAAATCCGTCTTTTTACTTTTTTACCTTTTTACCTTTAAAGCGCCCTGCAATAGATAACCGGCTCGCCACTCTCATCGTGCTGCATGTGGAAACCTTTATAGCCTAACTCTTGAAGATATAGGCTCAATGGGTCGCCAAGCGGACAGACTATCGCCTTGAAGTACTCACGCAGTCGGGCATCATTGAACACTTCGCAGTCTTCTGTCCAATGATTCAGCGGCTCAAACTGCTTACCGAAAGCTTCTATCTTTGCCGGGATAACGAAGTCCTGCAGCGTAACTTCTGCCTGCTCGTCATTATCCACGATGTCATAACCGTACTGCTTGTTTTTCTTAGATTTTCCCTTTCCCATTGTCGGTATGTTTCTTTATGGTAGTTAATAGCAGAACTACTACGAGTATCAGGAACAGGGCGAGGGCGTTCTTTCTGGCTTTCTGAATCCAGTTAGCATTTCTTGTCTCTGCGGTTTTTTCTTCCTCCGTAGCAGATAAGCTGTCGGTGACCTCCCAGTGGGTACCTACGTCATTGCGGCTACTGACAGCCAGGCTATCGATGGTTTTCTGCATCTTATTGATTTCCTGCTGCTGCATCTGCAATCGCTCCTCATAAGAAGACTGGTTGCTATAACTGCCCTTGCGATGTGTTGTGCGGTTGGTGGTAGTCTGCTTATTGCCGGAGGAATCAGTGGTCTCGGTAATCTGTTCCTGGATAGTTTCTTCATACTCGCCCGCCTCCGTAGACGAAGAAGAAGTATGCTTATCCTCGCTCACCTTAATGGCTACGCTGTCATTCACCATTACCTGCTGATGCACGCTATCCTGCTGAATAGCCGATACGCTATCCTTCACTTCCTGGTGGTTATCGCTAACCACCCGCCGAGAGGCAGCACATGCCGTAAACATCATCGTCACTACTGCAATCAAGAGTAGTTGAATAATCTCTTTCCTTTTCATACGTTTCCATTTCTTTTAATGTTTCTGGTGCAAAGGTAAGAAAAGGGAAATAAATGAAGGGGACAAACTAAGAAAGGCAAAAAGGTAAAAAGGTAAAAAGAGCCTAACGGGATGGCGGCTTGCTTTTTACCTTTTTACCTTTAACTTCTGTAGAATACCGGAGCAAAAGACCCTTTGCAATTGAAAAACTCCTTCGCCTTCTCTTCGATACCCAGCTTTCGGATCATTTCGAAATCATCATCGCTGCACTCCACGCAGAACCTTCCGTTCTTCATGCCAATGAAGGAAATGCGGGAAAGCAGTGATTTCTCAGCATCGCCTATAACGAGCTTGCAGAATGCTTTCCACTTGTCGGTACCTTGTCCGCTCTCGGTTACAATCTTACTTTCCGTAGGCTGATGCACATGGGCGAAGATATCACCCTCTACCGGTTTTCCAGTTTGCTGTGCGCTGTTCTGCTTATACCGCTCATTCAGAGTGGCAGCAATATCAGTGTTTTTGTCCTTAGATAGATGATTCTCACCAACCACCGTGCGCCTAACGTGAAACCTGATAAACTCAGGATCACCTTTTCGCTTGCCCGATTTATAGATGATGTCATCGTCTTTCAGCTCATCAAATACAATGTCCGTCTGCGATAACTTCTCCATTCTCTGCAAATCCCTACACACCACATCGAGAACTTGCTTTCTGAACTGCGAGAACTTGGGGTATTTGTTCATAACCGGTTCGCCCAGCTCATTCAATAGAATTTCCTTCTTGTTGTTATCTAATTCTACCAAACCGAGATAAGACTTCAGTTCCAGGAAAGGCACCGATATATCCATGCTGCGGTTCAAACCTATCTGACGCAAGAGATAGATATATACGCGTGGAGTGTTCACGTTCTTGGCAAACTTTGCTATCATGGATATATGGTGAATATACCCCTGTCCCATATCGAATACACGCTTAGAAAGTTTCGGGTCAATCTCAAGCAGGATATATCCCAGTATGCGATCCACCTTCTTTCCGTCCTTAGTCGTATATCCGTTCTTTGATAACGGTATACGCATTCGGCTGAATATATGCGTAAATTCCTCGCTGCCATCGGGCAGTATGCTCTTCACCGCCATATCAAGAATACTTGTCTTCAGCTCCGCTCTCAACTTCTGATAGCTCATATTCTCGTAAGTAATGAAATCGTGAATATCTATCTTGATAGGCGGGATATTCATCACAGTATGATCCACGCCTTGCTCAAAAAGAAAATCAGAACGAGCGTCGCCCAACTGTCTTTTCTCCAGGAAGTACTCATCCACAAATTTTTGGAGGTGGGTACTCGTTAGCATCAACACGTTCTGCTGGAACAAAGTGTATTGCTTATCCAGTTTCGTGAGCGAAAAAGGAGTATTTATCCAGGCTAAACCCTTGTTTTCATTATCTTCATTCATATCAAATCTGACTTTTCGTTTACCTAAATCTGACTTTTCGTTTACCTAAATCTGACTTTTCATTTACCTAAATCTGACTTTTCATTTACCAGTAGCTTTGTAAGTACCTGAAAGCCAAACTATTAAGATTTTACTAATATATATAGTATCTATAATCTTATAATTTTCTATTTAAAGACTTCGTTTTTAGGTAAACGAAAAGTCAGATTCAGAAAGGTAAATAGGTTCAAAACCACTTTTCAGTTTACCTGCAAATCTGACTTTTCGTTTACCTACTCTTTGCCGAAATTATCCACGAAATCCATAACGGCCTGTGCTGCCAGGTCTTGAAGACTCTTGTCGGTACAAGCCTTAATCTGCACCAGCTTGAAATAATACTCCATAGGAAGTATCAGCTTTACAGTCTTCGTACTCTTCATCGGTTTTCTATCGACGGCAGGAGCAATGTGCTCTTCCTTAACAGGATGGGACACGTTTACATTTATCTCGATGTTCTGTTTCATAACCTACCCCCTTTCTTACATCACTCTATTTCGCTCTACGAACTCATGTATCGCCTGCAAAGCCAACTCCTTGAGAGTCTTCTTCTCAATCTTTTTCAGCATCATCAGCTGGAAGTAATCTTCCATCGGAACGTTAACGACAATGCCGTTGGTTGTGCCCTTATCTTTTATAGCCGCCAAAGCTTTGTTAGTAACCGGTGCGGCTTCTGCTGCTCCTGCGGGTGCCTGAGCCTGTTGTGGATTCTTTTTTGACCGCTGCGATACCTCCTGCTCCTTCGCTGAATTATCAGTTGGAATTTCCGTTTTCTGTTCCTCTACCTGCTCTTCAGATGATACATTCTGCTGCTGATCAGTATCGGGTGTAGCGGGTACCAAAGGAGCACCACCCTGCTCATTATCGTCACGGATAGACTTTGCGGTCTTCGCCACCTTAGATTTTTCAAATTGAAATTTTGACATAACTCTTTCTAAATTTATAAATCCATAAAACCAGTAATAAAATCCATATACCTACAACGAGCCTACTGCTCGCTATAGGTATCAATAATCTCTTTGGCAAACGCTGCATAGCTTTGCGCTGCATCACATTCAGGAGCATAGGTAAAGATGTCCTGAATCATCGCCTGAGCTTCCACTATCTTGGTACGGCGAGGAATTTCTGTCTTGAATACATAGTCGCCATACTCATCATCTACGTGCTTTGAGAACTCCACGCTTGCCTTGGTGCGCTTATCCACCATCACCTTGAGCAAGCCGCGCAAATCGAGATTTGGATTGATTTCTGCCTTCACCTCCTCTGCCCATTTTATCACGCTCGACGAACCGAAGGTAGGAAGGGCTTCCAACTGCATAGGGATGATGATGCCCGTAGCTACTGCCATCGCATTCTTGGTAACGAGATTCATAGCCGGTGGGCAGTCGATGATGATGTAGTCGAAGGCATCAATCACGCTCTGCTCGCCTCCCTGGTCTTCTGGAAGAGATACAGGCAAGCCGAATATCTTAACCAATACCTTGAGCGGATTCAGCTCTCTCAACAGGAAAGGTTCTACGTTCAGCATATCCTCCGATGATGGAGCGATATAGAGATTGCCGCCGTAGTCCTGTTCGCCTACCTTTACCTGATACACTGGGAGAGAAGTTTTGTTTACCAAAGCTTCGTACATGGTACCGTGCTTGTCGGTGCGATCACGCCAGCCGCAAAGCAGGGACACGTTAGCAACCTGGGCATCCAGGTCAACGATTAATACACGAGAGCCATTCTCTCTAATCAGACCACATGCCAAATTGTGTGCTGTGGTACTCTTTCCTACTCCGCCCTTGTCATTCACGATGGCAAGGACCTCCTTTAATTTTTCTGCCATATTCTATTATCGTTTAATTTCTAAAATCTGGTGCAAATTTAATAAATATATCTTATACCGCCAAACTTTTTATTCTAAAAAATGAACTTAGGTACGTATTTTAATATTTATTTATATAACTACATACCAATTTACCTATTTACATACCAATTTACGTACATAAGAAAGTAAATATATAAATACCTAAATAGATAGAAATGAACGTAACTAGATACATAAATAAATTAATAAATAAATAGGAAAGAACGTAAATAGATAAATAGAAATATAAATATATAAATATATAAATAAATAAGTAAATAGATAAATAGAAAAGTACAAACGTACATACATATATATAAACGTACGAATGTATAATCGTACGTTTATATTTTATCTTCTCGTTTACCTTCTCATTTATCTTCTCATACATATTTATATATATATATATAAGAAAAAGAAAAGATAAAAGTATTAAAATACAAACGTACCAAAGTATAGAAGTGTGAACATACTAACATACTTTGGTACGAATGCTATTAACTATAAACTTTTAACTATCAACTAAAAATCAACTTGCGTTTGCTCTTCCTCCCACGCATCATTGAGCGATACCGAAAGGGTGGACTCGTGGTTATAGTAAGAGCCGCTTACTACCGTTACATGATTGCGCTGCAAACTGATGTTCGATAGCTTAAACGAGGTGTAAGGCTCGGTGCTGCCCTTGCGGTTCATGGTGAAGGTGATGTCCGTAGTATAGCCATCCTTTGGCACCAGGAAGTAATAGAAGAGGGAAGAGGAGGTTTTGCCGGCATATCTCGTAACGTCAGCGATACGCAGGTTTGATACCTTGCCGGTGGCGGCAAAGGTCTGCCAGTCCCATTGTTTATATTCATCGAGCTGCAACTGCAGGGTACTGCAATCTTCCGGATATGTTCCGGTGTTCTTTACCGTCAGTTTCGCTACGATACGTTCCAGTTGGATATTGATACTCTGGTTCTGACCGACGCTTATACTCACGTCCTGCACAGCGCCGAAGCTGTCAGAGTTCTTCGTGCTCGTAAGCACAGCAGGAAGGGCACCATCGGCAGACACCGAAAAGGCAGTATTATCTGCCAGACTCCATAACGAGCCATCAGCAGAGAGTAGGGTAGGGTTTTCGCTTCTCGTAGCTATCACCTTCAGCGTATGATCGCCGTAATCGAGACTCAGGGATGGTTCTGCGAAGTCCTCGGCATCAGCAGTCTGGTGCAACACCTGGAGCAGTTTGCCGCTTGCCTTGTCGTAATCGAAGATATAGAGGTCGGTCATCGCCTTGCCGTTGGCAGCCATCTCGGCACGCGTGATAGGGTAGGCAAGTTGTCGGGCAGACTGGCTCACGCTCACATCATCGCCTTCTGGCGAAGTAAACCGCAGTCTTACCGTAGTCTTGCCCGTCATAGGCCGGCTGCCTCCGTTCTCTACTGCATCTTCCACATACTCGGTGCATGAGGTATTCATCATCATGCACGCTGCCATCATCGCAAAGGTGGTGGCAAACAAAAACTTCTTAGTTCTCATAAGCCAAAAATTTTAAAAGTTGTTATAGATATATTTTAAAGCTCTATTCCCTTTTGCATCGGCGAAACTCAGTGATATTTCGCCGATGCAATAACGTAGGGGAAAAACTATTCCATCAGGTTCGGGTCCTTGTCGTATTTGCTGGCGGCTTCCGCTCTCCACTCATCATGTTTCTTCTTATAGAGTTCCTTCTGATATTTTTCTTCCAGGAACTCGTTCCACTCCTTCTCAAATTTCTCCTTCACAAATTTCCTTATCGGTCCGAGATACTTCCTTTCTTCCTGGCAGATAATACGATTTTCTTCCTTGCGTCGGTCAGCATCACTCGAAGCTGATTTCCGGAAGAATATTCCGAATTCAACCTTTAACCCCATCTGCTTGCAATATTCTATCAGGAAAGAAACCAGATGGTCTTCCAACGTCCCCAGTATATTCTCGTCTTTATCCTCTAAACCGAGATTCGTAAAATGCAGATTTTTAGATAAAGACATAACTATCACTTTTGTGTCAGTTTCTACCGTCAGTTCATAGGACGAACAATTTTCCGCATAATAATCGGGAAAAAGATAATCCATAAATATATTCAGGGAACCGGTCATTTTCGATTTATCTACACGAACATCATAACTTTCCAGTTCGGGAATAATATCTGAAATATATCCTTCAGTATATCCAAAGAGATAATGTAAATTTTCAAAAGGTATCGTATCTCCACGATGGGCAATAACGGAAGCACCACTCAAAGGAGATTCCACACCTGCAGGAATGTTCCATTGGCCGTCTTCGGCGATATAATACGGCGTATTCAGCCTTTCCAGATTATCCTTGTCTTTCTTCCATGCAAGACCTATACGCTCATACAATACGCCGAACTTATCAACAAAGATGGCATGATCGTTGCAGGGTATAGTAACTACTACATCATTATCTTTCATATTTTTAGTATTAAAATTATTCTTTATATCTATCTAAGTAACGCAAGGGCCTCCGGAATTATTATATACCTTCACGTATTTTTTATTTTATTTATCTCGGTAATGCGCCATACAACAAGGCTACTCAAGCAGCACGCCCTGAAAGGGCAGAAACTTTTTCTCGTTCCCCGGTGGTGGCATAGGCTGCGCAGCCACGCCTACCAGATAGTGGTTTTTCCTTGCGCCTACATCCTTATCACGTCCAAATGGTACAATGATAGGCGATGATGCAAAATAGCCGCATACAGGCTTAAAATCTCTGGTGTACGATGGTGATGCAAGCAACTCGGCAATATTCATCTTTATGATAGCCGCAGGAGCGGAAACGGAAAGGTGTTTTGTTTCTTTCTTGTCTTCCTCCTTATCCTGTGCCAAATCTGCATGCTCCTTAACCTTCAGCGCCTCCTTGAACATCTTATCCAGCTTCACGCCCTTGTAGGCGAAGAAAGCGCAGCCACGATAACTGTTAGCCTTATTCCGTCTATCATCAGGCATGAACTCCTTGCAGAAGCCGGAAAGAGTGTAAACCTTGCCCTGGTATACCACCTTGTTATTATCTATCGTGATAACCCTCTGCCCACCATGGATAAAAGTAATGATGTCGCCAGGCTCGATACCTATTTTATCAAAAGCAAACTTGCGGCTATCATCCACAGGCTTCTTTTTCTTCTCCGAAGATAATGCAGCCTTCTTCTCAGCAACCGCGGGAGCAGTGATTTTGCAGGTCTTCTGTAATAGCTTAACACCTTTGCCTGGTTCCCCCGCATCATATACGCCATCAGCCACCTTTTCGCCAATATATGAATCACCATCCTTGCGAGGGCAGAGCAGATAAACGTTTCCATTCTCGCTCTCAGCCATCTTCAGAGTCTTCTCATTGATACCCAAATAGAGAATATCCAACTGAGGGATAGAGAGAAGATGCTCTGTGTCGAAACTAAGGGAAAAACTATGTTTCAATACTTCATCGGTGGCAAAGGTGGCCACGTTCTCGCCCTTCTTTACCGTGATGACCTTTTCACCCTTCCTTCCGGAAAGAGAAACGTAATCCTCACCTGATACAGAATAGATCATCTTACGGATAGCATCCCAGCTGCTGCCGATACGGACGCAATATCCGTCGAAGATATTGCCAAAGCAGGATGTCCAGTCTACGAACCGACAAGGAGAAGGCTCATAGGAAGTCATACCATCAAACTCTATCACGGTAACCTCTTCACGATTATCCAGTTTCACGGCCACCAGGTCGTACACTTTACCCGGCTTCATCTTTGCGCACATCTTCTTCCAGGTCTTCGCATTGATAAGCATTTCGCGGGTATCTCCCGATTTCTGAGTGATGGTAACAGGCATAGCCAGCAGCTTGTTGGTATCAGTAGCCACCAGGCGGCTTCTCTCAGCATCTAAAAAGATACTCAAAAAAACACCTCTATCTTTCCCCTTATATACGAAATCGCAAAGTTCTGCCATTTCCTTTGTTGCCTGGAAAAATACATAGCTCTTTTCCTTCCCGTTCTCATCCCGATAAACGAACTGATGCGCATTCTTGCCAATACCGGCAAGACTCTCGAACTTGGTAACAAGACGGAAGATATGTGTAGCAGCAAACTCGCAGCGGAAACTGCCTACCTCTATCTGGAATGACTGATCTTTATCTGCATCACCCCAATAGAAAATCTTACCCATGTTCTTTGCTATCTCGCTGGCACGAAAACAACCGTGGTCGTTTCTTACCATTTTCTGCCAAATCATTTCAGCTATCTCATACAGTTTGCTGAGGATAGCCATATTCAGTTCCTTATTTGTCATAGTCTTATAATCTTTAAAAAACGAAAGTATTAAAATTGATATATTTTATTTGAATGCTCCAGCCAGAAGTGGCAGGAAGAACACTGCTACGCCGATGGTAGAGAACAGCAGCACGGCTACACCTACCAGGGCGATGGCTGCAACGGAATATGTAATTACTTTTTTCATAATGCTATAATCTTTTTAAAGTATTAAAATTGATGTTTATAATTTTATCTCAGCATCGGTGAAGTTTTGCCGATGCTATAACGAAGGGTTTTCCTGCGCCTGTAAGGTCGTAGCCTTGATAGCTCGGAAAGTATCAGTAATATATTTGCTGCCTCCGTGCTTTTTTATCCAGTCATGAACGTCATCAGGCACCACATATTTATGAGCCTTACCCTCTGCTGCAGGTCTGCCTTTCTTATTCGTTGTTTTACTAATATCCATATCTTTTCCGCTTATCCGTGATGCGTAGGGCTGAATGATTATATTACTTTTTCTTCTTTAGCCAGGGAAAGAACCAAGAACCTTCCGAATATTGTTGCGCCCTGATAACGGCATACTCCCTGGTATGTATGCGCAAATCAGACGGAATCTTCTCTATTATCTTCCCTTCTAACTCGTGGTCGTAATTCACTCCGCACTCTTTCAGAAGCTCATAGAGAGGATCATCGAAGAATGAGGCAAATATATGCTCCTGAGTGTCGAGGTTTAGAAACTCGAACGAGCAGAAGGGATAATCAAGGAAGGCGTGCAATATCTTAAACATCTTTATTCTCCTCGTTGTGACCTTCCTCGTCCTCCTCATCGATTAATTCGTGCATTTCGCTGGCTGCTTCGTCCTGCTGCTCTTTAGTAAGCAATGAAGGCCACTGCACTAAATCCCATGCCCATTTTTTTATTCCTATCTGTCCGAAGTTCTTCCAGAAGGCATGAATGATACACACAACTTCCTGCGCCTCGGTATCAGATAATATCGAGATAGACTTTGACAGGTTGCTTTTCTCAAACTCATTCAGGATTTGATCCCCCATCATCAAGTCATCTTTCATATCTACTTTCAGATACATAGCATACTTCTCAGGCTCCCAGTTTGCCAGTCGATCTTTCAGAGCCACGGCAAGTGCTGTCCAGTACTTTTCGTTAGCCAAAATCCAAATGGCACGGGCACGGGCTGAGATATTGCATGATACTAACTCATTATGATTTTCTGCCAGCCAATCAGCCATTTCTCGCAAGCGGGAAGTAAGCTTTGGAGATAGATTATCGTCGTCAAAGCGCTTTTTGAATTCAAACTTCTTGATTTTGTCAATATTTGTAAGGCCTTCACGAAACTTAAGCTTAAGACTTGTCAATCTATCACAAACAGACCACTTTGATCTTCCAATATAAGAAAGTGTAAATTTTTCTTTCTCCATAACTTCAAGTGATTTTAAAAAGTTACTATAATTACTTTTATTTATCTTCATTCTCTATCTGCTCCAGCTTCATATATACCAGCGCATTCTTGTCGTAATACTGACGAGGAGCGGCACAAGCATAGTACTGGTTCTCACCTTCCTTGATACATAGCGCTGCATCTACGATACGTTTACCGAAGCTTTTCAGGGCGTGAGTCTTGCCGATGATGGTGATACCAGACTGGTATACCTTACGAACCTCGACGGCAAAACGATGCAGGGCTGCCTTGGTATTCTTCTCCTCCTTCGTTACCTTCTCCAATACGTTCAGATGATCAGCATGACGTGGATTTCTGCGCAGCTCAACAACACCCTTTTTCTTGTAATTGATGCAGACGAAATACTCGCCAGGCTTCAATTTATCCAGGTGAGCCTCCAATATGTCGTAACGCTGGAGCACATCACGAGGAGTGATGCTGATACTATCTTTCGTGGCTGAAGATGATGCCTGATTCTTAATATCATCCATAACAATCCGCTTCACCGTGCTGCGGTAGGGCTGAACATTATTCCTTAAAATTCTATAATAATTCGGGTAAAATGATACACCGTATCGTTTTATTTCTTAAATTTGCACTCGTCTTCGGAAGGCTAATCGTACCTTTATGGAATAGAAAGATCAATAAAACTTCCGTTGACGGTCAGACTCTTCAAAGTCTGTGGATTCAAACGCTCTTACAAGAGCCAAATTTCTACTATCGTAGATTCGAGCCGGAAGGCTCGCGGTTGCCCCGGCTTAGGTCGGGGCTTTTTCGTTTTATGCGTAAACGCCAATTTTATGAAACTCCAAAGTTGTATGGTTATCAGGATAACTACAATCCTCAAACATAACCCAATAACCTTGCTTATCCAGGAATATCTGACCGATTGAGCTTGCACTGTCTTTCGGCTCGCCAGCCAATCTATTGCATATTATCCTAGTCAGGTCTTTATAAGGTTGACGTTGTTCGTCTATGATACGGAAAGAATATATATTTTTATCTCTTCCCGTAATCGTCAGCGTGGTTATTAAACCTTCAATCGTTCCAACTCTCTTGTACGTATCACCCTTGCACACCAAAGATTCACCATTATCAAACAATCGTCTTGCAAGAAACGTTGTCGTATTGTTACAAATAATCTCCGACATAATTATTCCGCTTCGCCGTAATGCGGTAGGGCTGTAAATAATCTATAAATCCAGTAATAAATCTCCAATGCTATAACGAATAAACTTCGTTACCGAGAAGGCGAGGAATGATTTCAGCATCAAGAATGGAATCGTAATCCCAAAGGTGGGCACCGAAATCTTTCTTCAGCTTCGCTACTGCCATTTTATATGCCTCCTCGCCATTCTCGGCATAGCCTTCATATTCGTAATACTTATATGAGAAATTGACGGTTGCGTAAAGGCAAACAGTAAAGAAACCCTTTGGCATCGCTGCCAGTTCCTTGCGGCGTTCGTTAATTTCACGGGCGATGCGCTGCTTTTCCTGAATCTCCTCATCCTGCTTGCGCTTGCGGTCTGCTTCCTCCTTCGCTATGATAGCCTTCTCGCACTCCTCTGTGGTATCAGCTAGGGCAGGATAGCAATAGATGAAGGATGAAGGGCTACAGCCTGTAGTCTGCAATTTTCTGCCCGCTTGCTCGTCCTGATAAATCTTCTTCAGAAGGGAATGAACGTTGTCGTTAACCTCCAGCTTTCTGCCGTCCGGCTCGTTCCTGTCGGTCAGGCTATTGATAAACTCCTCGGCTTCTTCTGCTGAACCGATGATAACTTTCTTGTCGAAATATACAAAAAACTTCTTCATACTGTCTGCGCTTCACCGTGATGCGCCTAGGGCTTAATGGTTATTATTCTGTTTTCTAACGTAATTTACTAACGCTTCTCGATATGGTAAACCACACGTTCCTCTGATTTGGTAGGTGCAAAACGCTCTCCGCCATAATTGCTTTCGCGAACGCCCCTGATAGTAACGCTATTAATCTCGGTAACATCATAAAAGTCCTCATTCAATGAGTCTTTTGCCGTAGCCAAACCTTTCTTAGCAGACTTCATGCTATGATAGTAGGCATCCTGGTACCAACCTTGAGACGTAGACGTTCTCTCTTTACTTCCGTCCTCGAAAATATCGAAGTTTTCTTTTGTAACGTAAATTCCGTAAATCATAATTTTGCCGCTTCACCGTGATGCGCTAGGGCTGAAATGATTATTATTGTTTTTATTATCTTCTTGTTTTATCTGATGCAAAGGTACGGAGAATTTCTGAAACTACCAAATAAAATGCACTTTAATTGCGTATTTAAGTGCATTTTTAACGTTTTATTACGTTTCTAATGCTCGATACCCCGTTTATCAGTCATTTGTTCGCCGTGAAGTGTCGATCCTCACATCTTCTATAGATGTTGCCAGCCGTGGCAGCGATGGGTAAAAACTGGCTGCTATCCTCACGGACCGCAGACAGCAGAGTAAAACTAAAACAAATGCGAACGCCTTCGCACGTAAACATTTAATTTTTAAAGTTATTTAAAAGAATAATTGCACCCCGCCGTGGTGCTGATCCACGCTTGCCGGTCTGCCGGACGGGGTAGGGGAAGGTGCTCAGGCTTCCCCTGATATGATGTGATAGGGCATTTATTCTATGCCGCAGCGCCTTGAGCATGGCGCTTATCGTAATATGCCTTATATTCTTCCTCGGTCATACCTTTCATTTTAAGCATGCGCTCCCAGTAGCCGTAACTAGTAAAATGCGCTTTGAACTCCTCGAAGGTATGAGAAACGCAATCATCGGCAACCCAGAAAGCCTCGTGTGGCAGTTTGATACCATCGCCTATCCAGCACTCTGATAAGTTGTCATTCTCTTCATCTGGAGTGCTCTCGTTCTCCTCCAGAAGCTCATCGAAATGTTCGATGGCGTACTTAATCATCGTGCGGATGTCCTTTGCCCAGGAACTGGTATCATCAGGGCTGATATTACACTCCTTCAGTACCATCTTCACAAGCTCGTCGATACCCATGCGGCTCTTGATATATGCGTTGTGGTAAAAGTCGAAAGGAATCACGTGATCCAGCTTCCAGCCCTTCTCATTGTTAACAGATGGTCGGCCGTATGCCTTGCGGCTCTCTTCTGTAACCATCACTTCGTTCTCTACATTCTCAATAACGTTCATTCCGTTCTTATTATTATTCTTTGCGTTCATAATCTCTAATTTTTTAATGTTCTATATTATTTTAATTTTGTGAATATCTGCTTGAAGTAAACTTCACATTCGGAATTAGATAACTTTTCGTCCTTGCGTTCATACTGAGCATAATAGTTGCCGTACATATCCTTATAACGTCCAATGTACTTATAACTAACGTTTTTGCAAACTCGTTTTGCACGTTTTATCGTACTTTCTTTAAGTACTTTCGAGACTTTCTCCGATGTTACCTGCCCATTTGCAAATCTGCGTATCTTATATATATCTACCAAATATTCTACCATATTTTCTAATTTTTCACACGTTCTATAATATTCGTATAATACCACACTGCTGCCTGCGCCATCGCATCTTTCAATGCCTCCAGATACTTGCCGATAGCTGCCGGCGTATCGGTATTGATATGCTTATCTGGATATTTGCCGCCCTGGTCGCCACTGCCCAGATGGATGATGCAGAAGGAGCGGTCTTTGTCGTGGGTAGCTACCATACCACGGCGCTTGCAAAGCGCCACCACCTTGTCGAAATATTGTGGCTCGAAAGTGATTACCTGGAGCACACTCCAGGGCCATTCCTGGGCAGTCAGCAGGATTTTGCCCTGCTGCTGCGATATAGCGAAATTATATATAACTGATGATTTCTTCATTTCCTATCTGTTCTATAATGAGTAATTTCTAATTTTTCCGATGGGCTATAATAGGGCAGCGCTCAGGCTGCCTTATTATTGCCAGGGTATGTAATAAACTCGGTGATACTCATCTGCTCGGAGATATTGTAATAAGCCATAATCTCCAGGCGATCATCGTCGTTCTTAGCCCCGATTTCAGCCTTCACTATATAATACAGCATGTAGGCAAGATAGGCTTCCTGGCGGTCGCTCGTATGGTTGAATAAGGCTGCACGGTTCCAGTCTTTAATATCATTACTCAGAAAGGACCAGAAACCATCGCTGGAAGAATGATTTTCCTTGATCCAGCCGGCTATCTCTTCACGGTGATTTCTTACCTTTGCTATAATTGCCTTCTTTGCCTCGCTAGATAGCCCGATTTTAACCTGGATGGTATCGGTACTGAAGTTATAAGCCAGTGGGTGCTGCACGCCTACGAAGGATAATTTAATATCTTTGCAAACATACTGCTGGAGCCAGCGTTCCCACTGCTTGGTGTATGCCTCGCAAACTGCCTTCTGGTAGCTGTCTTCACTGAAGGTGAAATCCTCATCCTCTACAACTTCGTTCCGGTACTCGTAATCTGATACCTCGAAAGAAGAATCCCAGATAGTCTGATAAAAGCCTTCGAAGCTTACCAGGTCGATGTTTGATACATCTAATTTCTTTTTCTTTTCCATAACCTTAAAAATTTAAATGTTCTATAATATGTTTCTTTTTGTTGCCAGGGAATCCTATTTTGCCGGATTCCCTGATTTGATACGCACGCTATAATAAGGCGTACTGAAAGGGTATCTTACTTCGTTTATGAAGTACTCGGCAGATGGTGTACTCTTTGCCAGGGTATCTTGGCAAATTACACGTCCATTCATACCATGCACCATCATGTTAAGTGCGCACATTTTACATACCAGCGGATCTGAGTCTTGAGCAATATACCGAAATGGTCGCCCGGCTGAATGGTCCAGTTTGATAGCCTCGATAAAATGAGCCAAGAGGAGTCTGCCACTGCCAGCTGCACAATCATTCACCGTGGTGCCTTCTATTTTCGCGCTGGTGGCTTCGTTTTTGCCAGAGCCTATAATAGAGCTCATCAGGTTAGAAACACTCTGAGGAGTGAAAAACTGCCCCGTTTTCGATGCCTTGCCAGCGATTAAATACATATCCTCATACAGCATACCGAAAACGTCGAGCCACTGGCCGCGGTCCATCGCCTGGCTAACATCATTCAACCAAGCCACAGCCAAAACGCCAAACTTTGGTTTTGCCTGAAGGCGCTGCTGCTGCCAGTTTTTAAAACCGTCCAGGGTACCGTCAAAAGCCTTCACGCTGAACAGGTCGAGCAGATAGTCACAAAAATCACTTAGCGCCGTTTCGTATGGTCGCCCGTCTGCCTTCGTCTGCTGGTTCAGATAATCAATATAAAATTTCTTGTTTATCATAATTCCTCAATATTTAAAACGTTCTATAATAATTTCACATGTTCTATAAACAGGTGCCCTGGATATTGCCCAGGGCTAGCTGCTAGCATGCCCAGATGTGGCTAAAAAGTGGGTTCCTCTCCAGGTCGTGTTCACGTGCCCAGCTTCTAATTGTGCCGTCGGTTTCTAGCAACTTTCGGATAGAAGACTGAATTTTGCGTACCTGGTCCACGTACTTTGCGTAATGTTTGATACTGTCTTTATATCTAGCAATATCATGTCTTTTATCCCAGATGTACCCGTCGATCACGCCCAGGGCTTTTTCTGCCTCCATACGGTCGCCGGTGAACCATTCCCACTCCTTGCCCTTCTGGGAGCCCCAGGAACCGTAAAACGTGATACCTGGAGCATACTCCCCGTATGAATTAATAGCGCTTAATTCCAGGCTGCCTTCATAAAAGCTACAAGAGAAGCCCGTCGCCGCTTTTGCAGCGTCCAGGAAGCGTTTATTTATCACTTTGCTGTCGAATGTACTGCAAACATCTTTTAGCGCCTTCAGGGCTATAATTTCTTTATTTGTGCGGTCCACGAGCTTATCCACGTGTTCGCGGTACTTTCTTACTTCCTCGTTTTTCTTGCGACGTTGCCAGGCCTTCACGGCCTTCTGGTAATCTTTTTCCGTGCCTATAATATAGTTTTTTGGCTCATCGCGCTTAATCATTCCACGGCGCATGTAAAACTCATTTCTCAGGATTCCATACTCCTTCGCGTTTTCCTCGCTGCTGAAGGTTTTTGAAGTTGGGGCTGAGAGCGTGTCATAAAACCACATAAAAACATCTCCTGAGTCTTCAGACAGGACGCCCAGGCGGTCCGCGATATTCACGATATTCTCATTCTCTAAATTGTTCAAATCTATCTTAGTGTTCATATAGCCTAAAATTTTAAATGTTCTATAATAGAGTGATATTCTTTGCAGCCTATAAGGAAGGCTCCAGGGGTACCCTGGCAGCCTTCACAGGCTTATTTTCCGTATTTGTCGTAATCGATAAAAATCTGTTTGATAACATCAAACTGAAACGAGAAGTAAACCATATCATAAATGCACTCATTATTTGCGAAAAAGTGTACCTCAAACGTTCTGCCTTCATGCCAGATGTCCCAGTGGCAGTTTGCCAAATCAATGGCGGCAAAGATATTATCATATTTGATACCGTCGCCAAAGCTAATTGTTTCATTTTCCACGTTCACCTTAAAACCGAGTGCACGTAATATGATAGCCAGTTCCTTTAATTCTTTCATATAGCCTAAATTTTTAAATGTTCTATAATATATTTCTTAATTCCTGGTGATATATTACACACACTATAAAAGCGGCTTTTATCACCTTATTAGAAGGTGCAGGCGGGAATGATCCACCGTTCAGGCCTGGCTACCTTTGCACCTTGATATTTAAAGCTTGAAAAAGAATATCTTTATAAAGATACAGATAGCAACAGGGACACGGCCGCTGCAATTAAATTAATACCTATAATTTGCAGGCCGTTAACCGTGATACCTTCGCCGTCGCCTGCAAAGTAAGTTTCAGGCTTAAAAAGCCACTGCCAGGCGGCTTTTATAGCCGCAAAGGTACTTTTATTCAGGCGCGCAAAAAGAAGGGCACACACCGCAAATAAAATGCTTACCAGGTCCGCCGTACTGGTACGGCGTGAAATATTGATACTATTATTCATGATCCTAATATTTTAAAGTTTCTATAATATAGTTTTAAATACTCTGCTTTCCGTACTGCATAACATGTTTACAGATAGCTTCAGCGCGATCACGCCAAAAGTCTTCTTGCAAAATGAGTGCTAAACGTTCCGGGGTACTAACATATATAAACGTTTTGCGCACACTGCCACAATAAGCAGATAAAGAGTATTTAATCTTTAATTTGAAGGTATACCCGTTAACGGTTATTTCCTTATCATTTACCGTAACATGATACACGGCCGGTGCAAAACGTTCTATTTGTGTTTTACCGTTTTCGTCTTTATAAACACGATAACGCGGGAATTTTGCATCAAAAGCGCAAAGATTAAACGCCTCCGTATCTTTGTCGCCTTCATTAATGAAGGCGCAAACGGCCTTATAAATTCGTTCGTCGTCGGTGTAATTTTCCCCTATTTTCAAGCCTGGAGCGGTTATTGTTTCCCCTACAGTAAAAAGACTATTAATAATTATATAATCATTCACAGCCTTAACCGCGTTTTCTGTCTTAATGCTAACTACATACTTTTTCATAACTTCAAATTTTTAATGTTCTATAATAGGGGGTACCGGGGGGAATGATCCCCCGTTCAGGCCTCAAACCTTTGAACCCTGGAATCTTTAAAATATATTATAGTACTGCCAACATAGCAACGGACGCGTTAACGGTTTTAGCCTGGTTTATGTTGGTTATTTCTGGAGTGTGATCCTGAACAAATTTTTTTTGTTCAGTACTCAACGTTGCAAAGTTAGCCGCGAACGCCTGGCAAAACGCCTCCGCCTTCTCGTGCTCGTTTTGTGCAACGGCCTGGATCTCCAGGCGTAAAGGTTCACGCATACTTTTAGGGAATTTATCGACAGCATGCAAAAGCGCCGTTTCATACTGAAAACTTTCCCAGGTACGGTTTAAGTAAGACACGCGGGAATGTTCGTAATATTTGCCGCCTCCACTTGCGAAAACATGGTGGCAGAAGCCGTTTTTTGTGTTGGTCGTATCACAAGTAAAATAAACGTGTTCGCCGTTTATTACAAAATCAAATGTTTTGGTATTATATCTTTTAGTTGCCATAATTTTTTAATTTTAAAATGTTTATATTCTATATAATTGTACTTATATTATTTGTTTAATTCTCGTTTTGCGTCATTATAATCCATTTTAAACATGATGCCAAAAATAACATACATCAAAACAGCAATAACACCTAATAATAACAAATTTTCAATAGCTACCTGTTTCTTTGCCACTTCGTTAAATACCAAGTTATAAGCAGTATAAAAAGCGCCTACCAAAAAAGGTACGGGGGTAATTACCAAGATAAAACTTGTGATCTCCATATTTGCCAATATTTTAAAAAATTCTTTCATGATTTCTATATTTTAAAAAGTTTCTATAATAAGGACCGCCGGAGCGGTCCCCGTGTTCTATGTATTACAATCTAATTTCTTCTAAGTTTGCAAGATCAAAAATAGCTATTTGCTCATTTGCACGGCCCGCCTCGATAGCTTCAGCGCGATCCGCGAAAATAACTGTAGCATCAAAATAATATAAACCGCTTTCGGAATCATACCAGCCGCCGAATGCTAAAGTACGGCCGTTTAAATTACCTGAAGCCTGGAGCTCCTCAATAACATTTGCGACCTTTGCCAGGCCTTCGTTGCCGAAACTGTTTTGAGTCTTCTTTAATGCTACAGCATAGCCTGTAGTTACAGGCTGCAGAGTTGCAGCGTTAATAGTAAAACCTTCAGGGTTTAAAGCTGCAATTGCAGCTACACTTGAGATAATCAAATTCTTTTTCATAACTTTAATTTTTTATTCGTTTATACTTTGTTTCTGTTTTACGTTTGCAAAGGTAATAATAAAATATTGAACCGCCAAATATTTTGCAAAGAAAATACTTAAAAGATAGTATTTTTAACCTTTGTTTGCAATAATATGATAGTATCTTTACAATATAGGCACTATTATATGGTTATAAGCAAATAATAGCTATTATATTATATTATTATATATACCTTATTATATATAAAGATAATAAAACGGTGCCTCCTGGTGTTGGTGGGTGATAAGTCCAGACGGTGGGCGGTGTGTTCCTCATCGGTGGGCGTGCCTCCTGGTGTTGGTGCGCATATTTCAGGCAGACGGCCGGGAGGTGTGGCCCCTCGACACAT
>ENA-OPVH01000086-OPVH01000086.1-human-gut-metagenome-genome-assembly--contig:-NODE-86-length-69913-cov-5.950686_pt1 | contig 69913 bp, 50 predicted proteins | sample MGYA00241494_ERZ501980 | MGnify/ENA primary metagenome ERZ501980 (study PRJEB25962, sample SAMEA1964914) | human gut metagenome | biome: human gut; feature: human-associated habitat; material: faeces... | reverse complement strand
CCCGTTCTCCCCCCCCTACATTCTCTTAGTTAGTTTCCTTCTTGTAAGATGTCGTATTTTTTGTATGTATTAGTGTTACTATGTTTTCTCATGCTTTTGCCGCCGGGGCGCTTCTTGGAACTGCCATTTCTCCGCTTGTTTGTGTATCTGCCGCAGAAAGATCGCCTGTGGCGGCGGCTGAAGATGTAGTGGCGCGTGTAACTCCCTCGGCAAAGGGTTCTGTCTTGTTCCACTTAAATCCGGATCAGGGCAACAAGATCACTATTTCCGGTATTGCCGGAGGTATCCGGGTGGAGGCGTCAGATGTACGCCGCTTGGTGGCGGGTTATGGATGGTATTTAAAGAATATAGCCAAGGTCCATTTTTCGTGGAACGGAAATCGGATAACGCTTCCTTCCCCTTTGCCGGTTCCCGCCAGTCCGGTTACGGTAGAAAGCCCGTGGAATATCGTTTTTGCCTATAATTACTGCACCCTTTCTTATACGGCGGCTTTTTGGGATTGGAACAGATGGCAGCGGGAGATTGATTTTCTGGCGTTGAATGGGTTTACGCATGCGCTGGTAACGGCGGGTTTGGAAAAGACATGGGAAGATTTTCTGACAGGCTTGGGGTATCCCCGGGAAAAAGCTCTTCGTTTTATCCCTAATCCGGCATTTGCCGCGTGGTGGAATATGGGAAATCTGGAAGGCCACGGTGGTCCGCTGAGCCAGCAACAGATAAATAAAATGGCCCAGATGGGAAGGCGCATTGTCTCCCGTATGGAACAGTTGGGGATGACACCTGTACTTCAGGGGTATGTGGGATTTGTTCCTTCTGACTTTCAGGAAAATGTCCGGATAGACGGATTGAAGCTTATTCCTCAGGGGGAATGGGTTAATTTCAGGAGGCCGTGGGTGGTGGATCCCACTTGTGAGGCTTTTCCCAAACTGGCCGCAGACTGGTACAAGGCTCTCCGCAAGGTATACGGCATTCCCGGAAAGATGTTTGGCGGGGATTTGTTTCATGAGGGGGGGCGGAAGGGGGATATTGACGTAACGCAGGCGGCACAGGAAGTGCAGAAAGCCATGCAAAAGGCTTCTCCGGGGGCTTTCTGGGTGATTCAGGCCTGGGGTGGAAATCCTACCCGAGAGTTGTTGTCCGGGTTGGATCCGGAGCGTGCGCTTGTATTGCAGCTTACCAAGGATATGGCTAACGGGGGAAAGAATTTAAGGACTTTTAATGGTATTCCGTGGGTCTGGTGCGAACTGGCGAACTTTGGAGGCAATACGGGAATGTACGGGGGGGTTCCCCTTCTGTCCCGGCTTGGAAGTGAGTTGTCCGGCTATAAGGATAAGGGGCTGGTGGGCATGGGAACTTTGTCCGAAGGGCTTGAGACGAACCCCCTGCATTACGCCCTGTTCAGCGACCGTTTGTGGACTAGGGAGGATATTTCTGTCCGGGAGTGGCTTGGAAAGTACGCGCGCCAGCGTTACGGTTTCGCACCAAAGGCTGTCGTGAAGGCGTTGGAAGTTCTGTCTTCCTCCATCTATAACCCCGTTCGTTCTCAGGAAGGGTGTACGGAGTCTATTATTTGCGCCCGCCCGTCCTGGAATGTTCGAAAGGCATCCACATGGTCCAGCGGGGAGCGATATTATCACCTGGGCGATATTGTAAAGGCGGCGCGCGGTTATCTGAAGGCCGCGAATGATCAGCCGAATTTGGTGAAAAAGGAGACGTTTCGTTATGATTTGGTGGATGTTGTGCGTCAGGCTCTTGCGGACGCTGCTTTTTACCAGCTTCAACAGGTCAGGAGTGCTTTTGATTCCGGAGATTTGGCTGCGTACAGGAAGCAGGTAAAGCGTTTCCTGTCTCTGATTTCAGATATGGATGCCCTTTTGGCGACGGATAGCCAGTTCCTATTAGGAACTTGGCAGAAAAGGGCTTTGGATTGGGGTGATTCCCGGCAGGAAAAAGCCTTGATGGACAAGTCTGCGAAGATGCTTATCACTACGTGGATTGATCAGGTTCCCCGGTCTCTGAATGATTATTCCAATCGTCAGTGGGCCGGGCTTGTTTCCGATTTTTATTTGCCTCGGTGGAAGAATTTTTTTGAATTTCAGATGGATGTCCTGACCGGAAAGAAGACGCGTGATGCCGCCCATGCCGCATTTATGGATAAGATGGTTCGGGATGAACTGGCCTTTGCCGGAAATGGGAAAATATATTCTGTCAAACCAGCGGGGGATACTTTGGCCGTTGCTAATCGTGTGATGAATACCCATCGGGAAATGTTGGACGCCCTGAGTGCGGAAGAAAAGCATTCCTCGGGCAGTCCATGGGAACTCCAGCAAGGTTCTCCGTTGCAGTTTGATGTGACGGATCAGGTGACTGCTTCTGGCACATATACTGCTACTTTCCAGTGGAAGAATGGCCCCAGCGCCTTGAAAATCCATTCTGTCAGATTATACGAGGGTAACAGGGAGGTGGCTTCCGATGTTCATGAGGGCAGAACTGGCGTGGAAAATAAGGATAATATTTACAGACTGGAATTGAAGAAGTACAGAACCAACCTTGATTCCTATATCCTGAAGGCAGAAGTAAGCGGTGTTTCTCAGGGCGCTTCCAAAGGAGAAATGGTGTTGAAAAAACTGGTGGATTGAGAAGTGGACAGGAAGTTGTGCAGGGATGGGAGAAAAGGCGGTTATACGTGCAGGCTTTTCCATTTGTTCCGGAATCAGTTTGTTTCCCTCGCCGAAAAAAGGAAGAAGGGGGGGATTTCCCCCCTTTCTTCCTTGAAAGATGGCATGGTGATAAAATTTATCGGCGGTGGCGTAACAATAGAGCGCTAAGACCGAACAGACCCAGCGTAGCGGTTGCCGGTTCCGGAACCACTTCATTACTTGTGGAGAAGTTTACTGCCGACAAATACATGCCCTCCCAAGAGTTCAGGATATTGTTTTTATAGGTGCCGGTTCCGCAGCCGCTATGCATGTCCAGAGAAAGGCTGTTTAAATAGACGGTTTCGGGAAGTGTTGCTTCCTTTCTATTCGTGGCGGCGGACATAACGGAAGAAGACGATTGGGTCGCAGAGCCAAAGTAGTTGTTGGCGGTGTTAGTGTTCGTGGTGGAGAATATGGTGGCTGCTTGGGCGGTTCCCAACGATAAAAAATGGAGATAACAGAAATAATGGGTTTCATCTTTGGGCTGGAAATATAACTTGATACAATTGATATGCACTGGGAAAAAAATCTATCGAATTTAGAATCGTTTTTTGAAAAACATGAAATATATTGATGTTATAAAGAAATATTCAATTTATTTAAAATTTTAGATGGAAAACGATTAGTAATAGTCTTTTTTATCTCATTATCGGTATTATCCGAGAAAAAAATCATGACCCAATGGTAAATACCGGTTCTAGATTTTCTTTACTCCGGCACATAGCCAAAATTCCGTCCTCAGAAAACTCCTGTTTCCCGAAGCGGAATGGTCAGCCTACACAAGCTATTCTCTTTTAGAAGTAAATATTGACCTCGGATTCGCAATCCGTTTGTCGATATTCTTATTGTACTGCCCCGATTTATGCTCCGGTTCCAAAAGATGAGCTGTACAGGATCTTTTGTAGAGATGGATTTTTTTTGAATATAGCCTTTTCGTTCAGAGGGCTGCCTGGTAAATGCTGAACATCAGAATGGCCATTCCCGTGAGGGCTGCGCCTGCAATGATGCCGGAGGCGGTGGGGACTTTATATTCCCGTGATTTGGCCTTGAAAAGATGGTCCGCAGCCCAGCCGAGCACAGCTCCTGTAAAGAAAAGGAAGGAGTCGTTCCACTGGATGGCCCAGGCCAGGCCGAAGCCGATGGGGGTGGGGAGCCATTTTCCTGTCCGGGGAATATAGCGGGGAATAAGCACCAGAATGAGTCCGAGAATACCGCCTGCAATGATGGAAAGCACCTTGATGCTGTGCAAATGGCTGAACCCCATGCCCAGTGCTTCCGCTGTGGCCGCCCATGTTCTGGCTCCCGGAGCATTGAAAGCCTGGAGAGCGTTCGCATCCGGAACCATGGAGCGGAAGGCCAGCACGGAGACGAGGGTTCCCAGAAAAATTCCGGAAAACTGGGCGATGAATTGTTTGCGGGGGTTAGCTCCCAGCAGGTAGCCTACTTTGAGGTCTACGAGCAGGTCTGCCGAGGAACTGGACGCTCCTGAAGTGATATTGGCCGCCATCAGGTTGGCTGTTACGTGCCCGGGTGCAATCCCTCCGAAGATGAGCTGTGTAACTTTTCCCATGGCTCCGGTGGGTGTAATATTGGCTTCTCCGGTGATTCGGCAGACGACCAGCGCCAGGAAAAAGGATATGACTACCGCGATGCAGCTCATCCAGTACGGAACGTTAAATGATGTATGAGCCAGATAGCCGAGAGCTCCCAGAGAGATAAGCTGGCCTGTCAGAAACCAGCTCATGGGCGTTTCTATTTTTTCCACATCTGTCAGTTTTCGTTTTTTACTCAGGGAAAACATGGCACCCAGGGAAGAAAAGGAACGAACAATGCTTTTCCATTGGAACAGGAAAGCCACAATGCTGGCGACGACCATGCAGGCGGTTCCTCCCCACAGGGTCCAGCTTACGCTCTCCCGATAACCTGCTCCCGCGGGAAGCAATTTCTGGCTTTCCAGCCACGGAACGTAAAGAGCCCAGCAAACGGTTCCTCCGATGAAGAGGCTGAGGGATGTTTTCATGCCTACCAGAGCTCCCGCACCCACGAACATGAGATCCCATTTGAAGAAGATAGTACGCTGGTACCAGTTGCCGAGGATATGTTGCTGGACCGTTCCAAGCCATCGTTCTCCTCCTGCAGCCATGGCGATGGCATTAGCGGCGGCGAAAAGGGCAGAATAAAGAAGGGCTTTGGCCTGTCCCGCCGCCTTTTTGCCTTCAGAATAGAGAACTTTGAGGGTTTCCGCCGTAGCAATACTGTCTGGGAACCTTATTTGTTCAATGTTGATCATCTGGCGTTTCATCGGAATGGCCATGGTGACACCCAGTACGGCAATGAAAAATATCCAGGCGAAGGTAGTGCCAAGAGGCATGTGCTGTCCTGTCAGCAGGAGCAGGGCGGCTACGGCAGAGGTGAGGGTTCCCCCTGTAGAATAGCCTGCAGAACTGGCAGCGGACTGCATGCATGTATTTTCCAGAATAGTCATGGGGGATTTGGAAATGCCCAGGCGCACAAAGGCGTTCCAGAGGGCAAAAGAGATAATTCCTGCCGTCAGAGCCACCCCAAAGGACCATCCCATTTTGAGGTTGGCGTACAGATTAGTGAGGGAAAGGATGGAGCCTAGAAGCATGCCTACGATGACGGCTCTCCAGGTAAGCTGCTTCATTCTGTCTCCGGAACCCAGATAAACTTGATCGTACCATTGCTGTTCTACTTCATCCGGAGTACCTTGGAATCCATCCAGAGGCAGCGGTTTTTCCAAGCAGGAGGGGAGAGGGCTGGAAGATTGGGGGGACGTAGATGCCATACAGTTCATAATATAGCATTTGCGGGCGTGGTGGAAAAGTCGTATCTGTTTTTCTCTGCTTTCGGCGTTCCTTCTGCTTGAGACTTGCGTGCTTGTGACGGCCGTGGTTTAATGGGCGGCATGAGCCAATCTTTTACGGATAAACTTGCCGCCCGCATTAAAGAGACCGGTTCCGCCTTGTGTGTCGGGTTGGATCCGCGCCCCGGCATGGATGATTTGGAGGCGATTCCTGCGCTGTTGCGGAAGGTTGTGGAGGAAACCGCTCCATATGCGGCAGCGTTTAAGCCGAATATTGCCTATTTTGAAGCCATGGGGTTGCGCGGTCTGGAAATACTTGAGGATTTGCTTCCGGATATGCCTAAGGATGTTCCGGTGGTGCTGGATGCTAAGCGTGGAGATATTGGAGAGACTCAGAAGTATTACGCTCATGCTTACTTTGAACGCCTGGGTGTGGACGCTGTGACGTTGAGTCCTTTTATGGGATATGATACGCTGGAGCCTTTTCTGAATTATGAAGGTAAAGGTGTTTATCTGCTGGCAGTTACTTCCAATCCCGGTTCTGCGGATGTGGAACGGCAGGAACTGGCAGGGGGCCGCAGGGTTTTTGAACTGGTGGGAGACATGGTGCTCCGCTCTGTCCGGGAAGGCTGTAAAACTTCCGTAGGCATGGTGGTTGGTTTGACCAATGCAGATTCCAGTATTCTGGAGCGTATTCCGGATGCTCCTTTGCTCATTCCCGGCCTGGGTGCTCAAGGCGGTGATCTTTCCTGCCTGAGTGGTTCCGGTCACGTGGCGCCTCCCCTGATTAATGTCTCTCGAGGAATCATGTACCAGAATCCGGAATTGGGTTTTGCTGAGAAGGCCGCCGGATTTGCTCAGCGCATTCGAGAGGCATTGAATTATTGATGTTCATGTATTTTTTGCAAATAACAAAATGATAACGGCCTGCTTATGGCTGTGCATGAGCTTGTCAAAGGGAAGGGGCTGATATATTGAACAGGTGCATCCCCATTCCCTGCCCGTTTTTTATGGATGAAAAGCCTGGAATTGTAAAATTCACTCCCCATTCCACTTCCAGATCCGCAATGTTGATTGCGGTGGCAGTGACAGTGGGTGTTCAGGTGGCTTTGTGTGCTGTGCTTGTAGCCATACATTTGCAGGATATGTGGTTTCCCTCCGTCCAGGGTGGGGAAGTGGAAATGACGTTTGTGTCCCCGTCCGAAGAAGTTTCTCAGGAGATGGAAGAAGTTCAGCCTACATCTGTTGTTCCGGTTGCAGCTCCTTCCACAGTCAGCCCTGTTCCGGAGATTGCGTCAGATGAAGACTTATTGGCGATGAAGCTGCCGGAAAATGAAGATTGTTCCGAAATGAAGGATTTTCTTTTGGATGAAGCTCCTTCCGAACTCTTGCCGGAGGAGCTCGCCGCCATGCGGATTTCCATGAATGAAGTAAAGCGAAGGCAGCCTGTGAAGCGCCCGGCGGTATCCCTGCCGGGGCGTCCGGAACCGGATCAGAATATTTCTCCTGATAAAAAGGTGCGTTATAAACATGCTCCGTCCTTGCCCAATTCCGTCAATTCTTCTAAAGTCGGGAAGGTGAATGCCGTGGTGAAAGTAGTGGTTGGAGTAAATTCCCATGGGGAACCTTCATCCGTCAATCTTCTTCAGTCAACGGGAAATGCGGAATTGGACCGCCTTTTTATGCGTTGGGTGAGAGAGAATTGGACTTTTTATCCGGCGGAAAAGGACGGTGTGCCCATTGCTTCCAAGGTGGTGGTGCCCGTCAGGCTGAATATAGATTAACCTGTACAAGGAAATATAAAGATGCTTCCGGAGAAGACAGAGAATAGGCCCGTTTATGTGATCGGCCACCAGAATCCGGATACGGATGCTATTTGTTCAGCCATAGGGAATGCGGAGTTTTTAAGAACTCATGGCGAACCTGGTGCGGTTGCCGCCAGATGTGGGGAAATGACGCTGAGAACATCCTGGGTATTGGAAAAGGCAGGAGTGCCGGAGCCGATACTGATTCATGACGTGACGCCCACCGCCGGGACAATCTGTCGTCGTGATGTGATTAGCGTAAGTCCGGACGATACATTCCTGACGGCGTATCGAAGGATGACGGAAAATTCCCTTCAAACCATACCGGTTATTGACGCTGATTACAACCTTCATGGCCTATTGCGTTATTTTGATTTGTTGAGCCTGCTCATGCCTCTGAATATGACGGAGATGAATGTGCGCTCCGTCTTTTCCAGCCTGAGCAATATCGCCACCACCATTGACGGAAAATGTCTGACCGGGGAATCCTTAAGTGAAGAAGAAACGCAGAATATTCTGCTGGTGGGTGCTTCCAGTGAACCCAGCGTTCGAACAAGGCTCGCAAATTACAGGAGAAAAGGGATTGTCCGGGATCTGATTGTTATTTGTGGGGACCGTCCGAATGTGCAGCTATATGCAGTAGAACATGGCGTACGCGCTTTGGTGACCACGTCCGGTGCTTTCCCTTCCTTGGACATTATTGAGACGGCCCAGACGACGGGAACATGTATTTTGAGTACTCCCTGGGATACGGCCAGTGTTGGCCAGTTGATCCGTTGTTCCCGGAAGGTGAGGGAGCAGGTTCAGAAGGATTACACCGTTTTTCCGGAGAATATGCCGTTGCCCGAGTTGAGGCAGGCTGCCGTAAAGCGCAAGCAGGCATTGTTCCCTGTGATGAGTATCAAGACGAACAAAATAATTGGTGTACTGAGTAAGACGGATTTGGTGGATCCGCCCCGTACACGTGTGGCTTTAGTGGATCACAATGAATTTTCTCAGGCCGTCAAGGGGGTGGAGGAGGCGGAGATTGTGGAGGTGATGGATCACCACCGTTTGGGTACCCAGCTTTCTACACGGGATCCAATCCGTTTTTTGAATGAACCCGTAGGATCCACATCCACCTTGGTGGCACGCAGATTTTACCATCGTAATGTGGAACCCTCCCAGGCTGTAGCGGTCTGCCTGTGCGCGGGGATTCTTTCAGATACCCTGAATTTGACATCTCCTACGGCGGCTCGGGCAGATAGGGAAATGTTGGAATGGCTGACAGGGATTGCCAAAATAGATGCCAAGAAGTTTACAGAGGAGTTTTTTGCTACCGGTTCTCTGTTGCGTTCCAAAACTGAACCTTCCGTTATTATTCAGGCGGACAGGAAGACTTTTACTGAGTACGGGCATAAGATCAGTATTTCCCAGATTGAGGAAATTGGTATGTTTGGCTTGGAAGATGTCCAGGAAGGTTTAGTGAGGGAACTTCGGAAGCTGGTGGAGAAAGAGGGGCTGAAGCTTGCTTGCCTTTTGGTTACGGATATCGTTACTCACGATTCCATGTTGCTGGCCGTCGGGGATGAAGAAGCTCTGGAAAATATCGAGTACGAGCGGCTTGGCCCTAATTTGTTTTCCGCTACTGATGTGGTAAGCCGAAAGAAACAGCTTTTTCCTGCTATTTCCCGTGCATTAAAGACGTTGTAGATGCCGGAAATCTTTGCTTTTTACAGGCAAGATTTTTCCTGAGGAGGAACGGCGTTGCCGTGCTGTAAGGGGTATAGATCAGGGAATTGCAATGTCTGCTACGATAGAACGGCGGATAGTATCCGGTATCAGCACAGTACTGGCTCTTTCAGGTTTGAGCGGCGGCGTGCAAAAAACTCGGTCTAGGCGTAATAGAGGGAAATTGACAGGTTGCGTAGCTCCGTAACCGGCACCTTTCAGTTTGAAGCAATCCTGAAAGTCGGAACTGAGTTTGGAGAAAATTGGGGATTGAGGGGCAGCGCTGAAGTTCCCGGCCATGATAATGGGAAGTTCTCCATGCTGGGTTCCTACTTCCCTCAGGGTATCAAACAGGTATTGAAGTTGTTTACGGTGGATGAAGCGGAGTGTATGGAAATATTTCCAGCAGGCGGGGGAGTACAGGTCGAAGCGATGTTCAAAAGGTTCCAGACTGATGTTGATGAGCCGAATCGCCAAGGAGGAATTTTCCGGTATCCAGTCTACAATCAAACCGGCTGTGTCCGTGATGCTCTGGGCTGGACCAATCTGACCGTGCCTTACAATGATCGCGCAACTTCCTATTTGCTTGATATAAGAGGTTCTACCGAAAATACTGTAGGCAAATTTGAGTGTTCGGTTATAGTTGCTGCAGCCTTGGACGAAAATGACATCTGCACGGAGTTTGGATATTTGTTCAATGGGAGGGGGTTCCTCGCAGCCCTCGTACAAGGTAAGAACCCTTATTTGCCTGGCATCCGGAGATGGCGGCATTTTGTAGTATTCCATTCCAGTTCTGGCAATGGGCGGGAGAAAGTCTGTAATGACGATGCCGTACGCAACCCAGACGATAATGCCAAGCAGACCGATCCGGGAACCGAAGACCAGCCATGCAATGAGCGCCGGAAAGGAGAAAATGAGACAGCAAGCCCATATGGGCAGTGACGTTGCAAAAGCCATCGTGTCTGAACCGGTCCAGAAAATAGTGACGACGATGACCCACAGGCACAGAGAGACGCCACCCAGCGCTATTCCCAAGTGGTTGACTCCGGATAGCGTTGGCAGAGGTTCTGCCAGATGTTTGCGTCTTCTGAGCCGATGCACTGTGGTGACAGATTAGAAGCCCATGCCTGGAGGGAGATCCAGGCCTCCTGTCAGCTTTTTCATTTCCGCCGCGGCTGTTTCCTTACCCTTGGCAATAGCTGCATTGATGGTTTGAAGGAGAAGCTCCTGGAGAAATTCTGAATCGGACGGGTCAATGATGGAAGGATCAATGACCAGTTCCGTGAGGTTGCCGTCACAGGTGGCGGTAACTTTCAATTTTCCTCCAGCTCCTTCCGTTGTAACGGTTTGGGAGGCGAGTTTTTCTTGAGCGGCCGCAAGCCCTGCCTGCATTTGCTGGACCTGTTTCATCATTTTCATTATGTTCATGGTCGTTGTGTCTGGGTGGATGAGTTGACTATTGGGAAATGATACGAGCCCGGAAAATCTCCATAGCAGCATCAATCAGCGGATCCGTGTAGTAAGAGTTATCTTCATTTTCCTCTTTGGAAGCTTCCTGAACAGGCTCTGCGGTTTTTTTCTGCGGGGTATGAGGTTTAGGTGCAGGAATGGTGGATGCGGAAGGAGGTGGTGCAGGCAGAGGAGCCAGTTCTTCCTGCACGGGTTCGGGAATGGAGAAATCCTGACGGATAGAAATAGTAACAGAGGTTCCAATATATTGGGAAAGAGCAGCTTCCAAAGCTGTTCGCAGAGGGCCGGTTCCAAGACTGTCCATCCCCTGACGGTCAGAAGGATGAAAAGAAATGGCGACTGCTACACCATCATAACCGGAAAAAACGCTGTTGGCTAGAAAGTCCGCTTGAAGAGGGAATCTGGCGGACATTTGTTCCAACACCGTTTTCCAGTCTTCTTCCGTGATTGTTCTTCCTGATTGTTGGGACAGAACTGCCGGTTCCTCTTTTTCTACGGGTGCCTGGGTTTGGGATGATGTGCTTGGAGTATCGAATAGATTGTCAAAGAAACTGTTAGTTCGTCTTTCCAGAGGAAGATTTTCCTCTGGATCCATAAAAGTAGGCTCTGGAGAATCCGTAGGAAATTTCGACACATCGGAGGCATCGGAGTCTGGATGCCGGGTGATTTCTTCGGAGGCAGGTACGGTTTTTGTCCGCAATTTAGTGGCGGAGTAGGGAAATTCTTCCTCTGCAACGGCAAGAGAGGTGGGGGGGGCAGCGGGTGTAAGAGTTTCCTGTTGTGGTTCGGCTTCCTGCGTAGGATGGGGAGAAGCTTGAGCGTCAGTGCTCTGAATTTTCTGTACTGCGGGAGATGAAGCAGGGGAGGACACAGAAAAATCTGGAATCGGATCCATCAAATGTTCTTCCGTAGCTGGGGTTGGGTTTGTTGCAGCAACAGGAGACTGGATGTTTTGCCGGGGGGCCGGAGTGGGTGCCGTGGCGGAGGAAATAAATGTACTTGGTTCCTGCTGTGAAGCAAGATCTGAAGAAGAGGCCGGTGCCGCGGTGGCTAGCGGAGCACCTTCCAACGCCATGATAATATCGCTGATGCTGGCCTCAGCCAGAGTATGAACGGCTTTAATCAGGCCCATTTCCAGATGAAGCCTTTTATTGGTGGACCAGCGCATTTTATCTTCCGTTTCCGCCAGAACTTCCACCAAACGCAGGATTTTGTCCGTATGGGTGCGTTTGACCAATTCGGCGAGTTCCTCCTTGGAGGATTCCGGGAGAGAATCAAAGCTGGCTTCTGGATCTACTTTAGAGACCAGAATTTCACGCACGGCGGAGATAATTTCGGAAAGGAACTGGCTCATGTCTCTTCCTGCTTCCGCCTGTTCATGCAGAAGATGCAGGAGAGAGGGAAGTTCCTTGTTCAAAATAAGCGCCAGAGCATGGGCCACGGTCTCCCGGGAAGTAATGCCGAAAATGTGGAGTACCTGCTGTTCTTCAATATGATCTCCACAGAAGGAAACAAGCTGGTCCAGCATGGATTGTGCATCCCGCATACCTCCATCCGCCACTTTGGCGACAGCAAAGGCTGCTTCCCTGCTCAAACTTACTCCCTCTGCAGAAGCGATATGGAGCAGGTGTTCTGCAATGATTTCAGAAGGGATGGGGCGCAGGTCGAAGCGCTGGCATCGCGATAGAATGGTTGGCAGTATTTTGTGGGGTTCCGTGGTTGCGAAAATAAATTTGACATGAGGTGGCGGTTCTTCCAGCGTTTTGAGCAGGGCGTTGAAGGATTCCTTAGTGAGCATGTGCACTTCATCTATATAGACGATACGGAAATTTCCTCTGCTCGGAGCGAACCGTACGTTGTCCCTGAGATCCCGGATGTGATCAATGCCGCGGTTGGATGCTCCGTCTATTTCAAGAACATCCAGGCTCCGCCCTTCCGCAATTTCTTCACATATATCTTCATGCGGGTCAAAATCCACTTTGGGCCCACCGCTGCAGTTTAGAGCTTTCGCAAAAATTCTTGCGGTTGATGTCTTTCCCGTTCCACGGGGACCTACAAAGAGATAGGCATGGGCGAGACGGTTGTGCTCAATGGCGTTTTTCAACGTCCGGACGACATGATCCTGTCCAAGGACGTCATTGAATGTCAGAGGACGGTATTTTCTGGCAAAGACCTGGTAACTCACGGTTCAGAAAGACTAGAAGATGAGTTCCCGTTTGAAAAGAAAATAGAGAGTAATTGTTTTAAAATGTTGATAAAACGGTTCTTGCACACTCCCGCTACGGAGCTTGCCTGAAAAAAATATCAAGAAAACAATGAGGATGTCATTTTGATATTGAAATCTGAAAATGTTCATGCCAATCTCACAAAAGTAACAGGAACCTTCTCATCTCTATAATTTCCTATGTGGGTCAAAGTATCAATAGCAGCCTTGGTCATTGCTCTTCTCGGAGGAGCCATGTATTATCTTGATAACGAGGAAGCTCTAACCAAGGAGCGTAGGGAATGTGCTTCCCGCTACAAGAACCTGAACGGCCTTCGTGGCGAATTTACGGAAGAAAAGACGAAATATGTCGATTTCCTGGTGAAGAATGAGGCTCTGACGAATGACATCAATGCTTTAACCAAGGAAAAGGATGAACTGGAAGTAAAGAATCAGGAATTGGCCTCAGCCAATGAGGCCAAGAAATCTGACCTTCAAACGCAGCAAACCGCTTTGGCGGAATTGCAATCCAAGAGCAAGGATATGGAAAGTATCCAAGCCATTGCTGACAGAATCAAGGGGCTGGAAGAAGAGTCCAAGCAGTTGGAAGTGGTTAAGCAGGCGGAACAGGGAAAACATGATGCCATCGTTGCTGAAACCGAACAGCTTGTTGTGAATAATGCCGCTCTTCGTCAGCTCAAGGCCGACCAGGATGCCCGCCTTTCTCCGCCCAACCTGAAAACGAGGGTTTCCCAGGTGATTCACGATTTTAATGTAGTTGTGATTGACGGAGGAGCCGCCGATCTGGGCGTGGTGCCCGGTTCCAAGTTGGCCGTCATGAGGGACGGCAACAAAATTGCCGAGCTTGACGTAAACGCTGTTGAATCCCGTGTTTCCACGGCCACTATTCTACCAAGTACGGTAACCGCCGGCGAACGTGTTGAAGCCGGAGACGTCGTTGTATCTGTTCGTCCCTAGCATTTTTCCGGTTCAATACACTCCATACACTCTCACATACATACACAATGAAAACTGTCTTAGTAGTTTTATTGATTCTTGCAGCAGGGGCGGGCGCCTGGTTCTCCGGTCTTAGCGGCCTTTTCGGTATTAATGGCCAGTACCAGGATTTTAAAGAAATGATTTCGTATCGTAAGACCTTGGACAAGGAAATACGTACTTGGACAAGCTTGCGCAACGACATGATTAAGAATCGTGGCTTGGCAGCGGAAGAAAATCTTAGTCTGATTTCCAACAAGGCTTCCGTGACGCAGCAGCGTGATGAACAGCTTTCCAAGGAAGCGGAGTTGAAGGAAGAAGAAGTGCAGTTGAATGCGGACTTGTCCAAAATCAATAAACAGATTGAGGAATTAAAGAGCAAGTTGCAAGATTTCGGTGTTTCCAGCGTACAGGAAATCCAGGAGAAGATGGAATCTTTGGAAGCTTCCAATAAGAAGCTCCAGGAAGATATTGACCAGATTAAAAGTGCTACGGAAGTGGCTTCCAAGAGACGGGCAGAACAAGCTTCTGAGCTGGCTAGCCGCCAGAAGGAGCAAGCTGAATACCGAGCTGCTCTTGCCAAAAATGGGGAAGAGTATCCCGTTCTATCCGTGGATCCGCAGTGGGGTTTTGTTGTGATTGGGGCCGGACAGGGCAGTAGTATTGATCCAAATACGGTTCTTCTTGTTACCCGTGAAGGTCGCAGCATTGGTAAATTAAAGGTAACTTCCCTGGAGAAAAATCAGACGGTAGCTGACATTATTAAAGACAGCGTACCGTCTGGTATGAGTATTCAACCCGGCGATAGAGTACAACTCCTGCGTCCCCGTCAGTCCGCCAAATAAAGGTTTGCCACGTATTTTCCTTGAACCCCGTTGTGTCGTCCGGCATAATGGGGTTCAACTTTTTAAAAGGAAATGATGAAACGATTTGCAATCTCCTTTTTGTTTGTGTCTTTTTCTATTCTTCTGGTCTCTTCCTGTTCCTGGTTGATGGAACCGCAGGAGAGGGAGCGTGTGCCGCAGCCGCCTCCCGGTCCGGAAAAGAGTGCGCTTCCTCATAATAAGACCCAAAGATTTGAGGCGGAAGCAACGCTCGGCCCGTTGGCCTCGCCGAGACGTTAACGGCATCCGAATGACGCTGGACGGTGATTCTGTTCTTTACAGTATCCGACAAACCGGATACAACCGCCTCCGGTTTCCAAGTGGAGAGATGGCTGAGCTGGTCTAAGGCACTCGACTCGAAATCGAACGTGGGCTTTAAAACCCACCGTGGGTTCGAATCCCACTCTCTCCGCCAGTTTTTCAGTAAGAGCCTCGTCGGCAGACGAGGCTCTTATTTTCGATAGGAAGAGAAGAGGCGGGAATTCAGATAGGCGGCTGTTCAGTGATAGAGGGTGCGTTCTTGACCGGGGTCTTTAAGGCGGTCTCCGCCAGGATGGTTGTAACTATAATAATTTTTGTTGGTTGTTTCGGTCGGTTTACCAATGATTACATGATCCAGAAAACGAACGCCTAATAATTTGGAGCATTCCCGCACGCGTTCGGTCAGGAGGTCGTCCGTACGGCTGGGGGCTGGATTTCCACTGGGATGATTGTGGGCAAGGATGAAGCCATAGGCGTTATGAATGACAGTGGGGCGTAATATGTCACGTGGATGAGCAATGGATTCGTTCAAGGTCCCGCTGGATATTTCCACGGGTTTGATGAGGCGGCACTTGGTATCCAGCAGCAGAACGAGTACCGTCTCCTTTTCCTTCCAGCGCATGGCTGTAGTCAGATAATCATAGACATCTTCCGGTGTTTGAATGGGTTGACGTGACAGAGTTTCTCGGAGAGCCCTCGCTCCCAGTTCAAAGGCAGCGCTCAGCGTAGCGGCTTTCGCCATGCCTATTCCCTTGCAAATGTTCGCTATTTCAGCAGCTTCCATATGAGCTAGGGCATCTAGAGAGCCAGCAGACTGAATCAGATCCGAGGACATGTCCAACACATTTTTCCCCTTGATCCCCATTCGGAGAAAGATAGCAAGCAGTTCCGCGTTGCTGAGGCTGTGCCTTCCTTGGCGGAGCAATTTTTCTCTGGGCAGAGACTGAGAGGGCAGTTCCTGAAGTTTGCGGTAGGTCATTTCAATAACAGAGGCGTGCGGTAGAAAGAATGGCGGAAGGCAGATGTCGCAGCGTATCCCCTGCCGTCAATGTTTGCTGGGTGGCTTCTCCGGCGGAGATTGCCATTTCGGAAGCTCGGCCACACAGGTAGACGCCCAGAACGGCGGAAACCAGCAGGGATTCCCCCTGGCTTATAAAGCCTCCGCAAATACCTGCCAGCACGTCTCCCTGACCGGCAGTTGCCATGCCGGGATCCCCAGTGATGTTATAAAAAAGAGGTTTTCCCCGTTGGGTGACGATGGTGCGTGCTCCCTTGTAAACCAGGGCGGCTTCATGTTCTGCCAGAAAGCAGTCGGCAATGTCTGCCCGGATGGCATAGTTGTCTGCATCTGGCAGAAGTCTGCGAATTTCTCCATGGTGGGGAGTAGCCAGAACGTGTTCTCCCAAGTTCCACTGCATGGCCGCGGCCAGATTCAGCCCGTCCGCATCCAAAACAGTGGGGGTACCTGTTTCCAGAATGAGGCGGATGGCTTCCGCATCTTCCTCCGATACGGAACCGATACCTGGGCCAATGAGGAAAGCACTGAATGTGCGAATGGAGATATCTGCGTAACTGTCCACGGGTCTGACCATGATTTCCGGAGGCATGGATGGAGCGATTAAGGGATAGACGTTTTTGTGAACGTGCAGTGTAACCAGACCGGCTCCTGCCCGGAGAGCTGCTTCACAGCAGAGCCGGGCCGCACCCAGCATTCCTTCAGAGCCAGCTATGACGCCAATGTGCCCGCGTTTGTTCTTATAATCCGTATAGGGTCTTGCAGAGAGGAATTTGGTAAGCCGTGAGGAGGTAATAAGTTCCGTGGCGGGGAGCGCCTGTACGTGAAGACCGGGAAGGTCAATGCAGACTAAGCGTCCGGCAAACAGGGTGGCGTCATCGTCCAGCAGGCCCTGCTTAACGGCTCCTATGCACATGGTGAAATCTGCTTCCACTGCATTTTGCTGAGGCATTCCCGTATCTGGATCCACTCCGGTGGGGATATCAATAGCCACGGTACGTACAGCCCCGCAACGGTTTCTTATATAGTTCATTTCCGCGCAGAGAGCGGAGATTTCCCTGCGGAGCATTCCCTTTGCCCCTATTCCTAGCAGGCCGTCCAGCAGGATCATAGGTTTTCCCGTACGGGGAAGGGGAGGGGCCTGGTATTCCTGAGGGGGAGGAGATATTTCCGCCAACTGCCGCACGGAAAGTTCGCTCCATTCGTTGCGCGGGTAAGCGGTTCGGAAGCCTATTTCCCAGCCATGTTGTTTCAGTATGTTAAGGACGGTGAGGGCATCTCCCCCGTTATTCCCTTTGCCCACATAGGCTACGCACAATCCCGGGTCGGGGAAGAACTGCATGAGAGATTCCGCAATACCGGCAGAGGCCAGTTTCATCAGGGTTCTGGCTGGTGTTCCGCTAACGATGAGCTCGCGTTCCGCGATCTGCATATTTTCCGTGGAGCAAACTTTCATGGCATACTGATAGAGGCAGCCTTTACTGTAAGCTAAAAAACCTTCTCCTGCAAGCCGGAGAAGGTTTTTAAAAAGAAGCGGACCAGGGAGCAGCTAACCGATGCGGAACGTGATGCGCGCTTTGGTCATGTCATAAGGAGACATTTCCATACGCACTTTGTCCCCTACCACGATTTTAATAAAGCGTTTGCGCATTTTGCCGGAAATATGGGCCAGCACTTCGTGCCCGTTGGGAAGGCGCACCTTGAACATGGTTCCTGCCAGTACGGCGCAGATGGTGCCTTCCACTTCAATTTCACTTTCGGAGTTTTCTTCCTTGGACTCTGATTTATTGAAATTCTTTCTGCCCTTGGTGTGGCGTCCTCCGCCTCCTTGCGGGCGTTGCCTGTTGGCGTTACCTCCGGGGCGGCTTCCTCCCCCTGTTCTGGAATTTCCCGGTCCTGCAGACTGTCCGGCCGACCGTGCCGCTCCTGTGCCATTGCCGGAAGGCCTGGATTGTCCAGGACGGTTACTGGTGCCGGTCGGTCTGAAACCGGGGCGGGAATTTTGTCCGCCGCTGGGGCGGCTGCTGGATCTTGGATTCGGGCTGATAGGACTCTCCTTGTAAAGTTAAAATGAACGCGTGTGCAAATCCCGCGCAGGCGAATGATAGACCATATTTTTGCAAGGGCAAGTCCTGAATGCGGAAGTTGTGCAAATAAAACACAATTCTATGGAGAGGGACGGGAAAAAGGCTGTAAAAGAGAAAAAGTATTTGACATTTACGTGAATAATCATTAGGAATGCGCCCCCGAATTGGAAGATAACGGCAGGATGCCGAAAAACGAGAACGAAGAATTGAACCATGAAGACCTTCTCAGCCAAACCGCAAGAAGTAGAGCGCAAATGGTATGTTATAGACGCTGCCGACAAGGTGCTCGGCCGTGTTGCCGTTGAAGCGGCTAACATTTTGCGTGGCAAGAACAAGACAATTTTCACCCCCCACGTTGATTGTGGCGATTTTGTCATTATCGTAAACGCGGACAAGGTGGTGTTGACCGGTAACAAGGAAAATGCCAAAATTTATACCCGTTTCTCCGGTTACGTTGGCGGTAAGCAGGTGGACACCCCCCGTAAGATTCGTGCTCGCCGCCCTGAACTTCTTCTGGAACTGGCTGTTAAAGGCATGGTTCCTCACACCCGCCTGGGCCGTCAGCAAATGACCAAGCTGAAGGTTTATGCCGGCGCCAGCCATCCGCATGAAGCCCAGCAGCCCACTGCCATTACTCTCTAATTGATTTTTCAGACATGAGTCAGACAACCCCATACAACGCCACCGGCCGTCGTAAGACCGCCATTGCACACGCTTGGCTTACTGAAGGTTCCGGCCGCATCACGATCAACCGCCGCGGTTTTGAGGAATATCTTCCTACCGTTCAGTTGCAGAATGCTGTTCTTCAGCCCTTTCAGGTTACCAATACCATGAACAAGTTTGATGTGAACGTCGTTACCAAGGGCGGCGGTATTCACGGACAGGTGGGAGCCATTCGCATGGCGATCGCCCGTGCTCTCGTTCAGGTTGATGAAGCTTCCCGTTCCCAGCTTCGTGAATTCGGTCTTCTGACCCGTGATTCCCGCATGAAGGAACGTAAAAAGCCCGGTCGTCCTGGAGCCCGCAAGCGTTATCAGTTCTCCAAGCGTTAAGCTTGGCTGGTTGCGAAGGAACTGGCTTTACCATTTCTTTCTCGGAAAAGGAGTACTCCCTGTGGAGTGCTCCTTTTTTGTTGCAGGAAGAATTTTGCTTTTTACTGCTTCACGCGTTTTTAAAAAGCTTTTTCTGGTTGGGTTGCTTACGGCAGCTTTCAATGATTTTCCTGCATTTGCTGTGAAGGGGGGGGGGAGGTTTCCCAGCGCAGGAATGGTTGGTTGACGAGGGTTACCGATGGTATGGTGTTCCTGCCAGAATAGTGTGGCAGCGGTAAAGCTGTTCCAGCAGGACAACAAGCGCCAGTTCATGTTGAAGGGTGAATTTGCTCAAGGACAGGATATGATTGCACCGGGACCGCAATTCTTCCGTATGACCGTCTGAGGCTCCGATGAGAAACGCGATGCGGCGTACGGAATGCATTTGCCAGTCCTTTGCCAGGTCGACTAGCTTTCTTGTGGTCCAAAGTTCTCCGCGTTCGTCCATGGCGATGCGCAGGCAACCCTCGCTGGCGGCCAGCAGACGTTTAGAAACGTCTTGGGAGCTTCCGTCCCTGACAAGCTTGAGTTCCGTTTTGCCGAAGGGCCTGAGGCGGTTGAGATAGAGTTCCACGCCTTCCTTGGCGTAGCCTAGAGAAGGCTTTCCGGCAGCCAGAATCAGGAATTGCATGAGAAGTCAGGAGTTGGAAGATGAGTTAAGGTAGTTCAGCAGGGTGCGGGCCCAAGTTTCCGAAATGCCGCGGATGGCGGCGATAGAAGCCGGGTCCGCCTTTTTAATGGCAGTTACGGATTTGAATTTTTCCAGCAACAGTCTTTTTTTTGAGGCGCTCATGCCCGGGGCGTCGTCCAAGGCGCTTTCCCGCATGCGTTTGCGGTAGAGCAGTTCGTTATAGCCGTTGGCGAAGCGGTGGGCTTCGTCGCGGATGCGCTGCATGAGTTTGAGGGCTCCCGTGCTGTGAGGCAGGCAAAGGGGCTGGGACTGGTGGGGAAAAAATATTTCTTCCCTCTGCTTGGCCAGGCCTACGATGGGCATGTCTCCCAGGCCGATGGCTTCCAAATCGGCCAGAGCGGAGGAAAGCTGTCCTTTACCTCCGTCCACGACTACCAGATCTGGAACTTTGATGGGGGCTTTTCCTTCCGCGCTGAGTTTCTTAAGCCACTGGTACAGGGTCATGTCCGCCTGCCGTGAGGCTACGGCGTCGCTCTCCGCCAGAATGCGGGAGTAACGCCTCCGGATGACTTCCGACATGGAGGCGAAGTCATTTTGTCCGTCCACAGTACGTATACGGTACCGACGGTAGGCTTTGTTATCCGGCCTGCCGTTGGTAAAGCGCACCATGGAGGCTACGATATGGTTGGAAGAGACATTGGAAATGTCAAAGCATTCCATGATGGTTGGGGGAGATTCTAATCCCAGGGCCACCCCCAGTTCCTTCATGTCTTCTTCCGGATGAACGGTGCCGGGAAGATCGGGAGTTCCTTTTCGGAACCGCCGGGCGGGTTCCAGTACCTTGACCAGATTGTCCCGGATGTCCCGCAGGTATGCCGCACGTTCAAAGTCCAGTTCATCGGCGGCTTCCATCATTTCCCTGGTAAGTTCGTCCAGAGTGCTTTTTCTGCCCGTTCCTTCCAGCAGACGCACCGCCTGGTCAAAGTTCCGGTTGTAATCATTGATGGAAATGCGGCCAATACACGGAGCGGAGCAGTTGCGAATCACATCCGCATGGCAGTGCCTGAAGTCATGGATTCCCGGATTTTTTGTCTTGCAGGTTCGCAGCCGGAAATGCCGGTTGAGCCATTCCTGCGTGGCGTAAAGAGCCTGGGAGTGGACAAAGGGGCCGAAGTAGCGCGCTCCGTCATCTTTGCGCACTCGCGCCAGCTGGAAACGAGGCAGTTTTTCCCCCTTCGGAATTTTCAGCAGGGGGTAGCGCTTGTCGTCCTTCATCTGGATATTGTAATGCGGACGATATTGTTTAATCAGTTTGCTTTCCAGCAGAAAAGCCTCCTGGTCATTTCTGGTTTCAAAATAATCAAATGACGCAATAGCGTTAATGAGCGCTCTTGTCTTATGATTGGAGAGTGTGGTTCCCGTGGGAGAAAAATAGTTGCCCAGGCGGCGGTGAAGATCCTTGGCTTTGCCCACGTAGATGGTATTTCCCCGGGCGTCTTTCATGATATAAACGCCTGGTTTGTGCGGAGTTTCCCTCCAGAGTGCTTTCAGGGTTGGTTTCTCGCGGTCTGCCACGCAGGCATTATGCCATATGAGGCAAGAAATGGAACTGCGGAAACGTACTGTATTACGGCTACTTGGCTTGCCTAGGAAAACTTCTTCTGTATAATCCCCTATGTCTTTTGTATGAATCCTGTACCGTTTACCACGCTGGCTGCCGCCATGGATTTTGTAGTGGGAGATAGAAATTATCCCCTTTCCGAACTGTTCATGAAAGGCGGTTTCATCATGTGGCCGCTGCTTTTGTTATCCATCGCCGGAGTAGTGGTGCTGGTCATGTGCTGTTTTTCTACCCGAGCTTCCGCCGTCCTGCCTACCAAACTGGTGGAACAGGCGGAATCTTTCATTCGCAAACGGGATTACACGGGACTTTCCATCCTCTGCAAGAATGGAGATTCCTGCTACGCTCGCGTGATGTTGACTGTAGCCAACTTCATGTTGCGCAATCCCTCCGCCCAGTTTGAGGAGGTAAGGGAGATAGCCTCTGCGGAAGGAGGACGGCAGGCGGGGTTCCTAAGCCGCCAGATTTCCTGGCTGTCGGATATTGGCGCCGTAGCCCCCATGCTGGGTCTGTTGGGAACCGTGGTCGGGATGATGAAAACCTTTTTTGAGATTGCCAACGGTGATTTTTCCGGGGGCAAGCAGCGCATCGACATGGCGGGCGGCGTGGCGGAAGCCTTGATTACGACGGCGGGCGGCCTGATGCTTGGCATTCCCGCCATCCTGGCCTATGTATATTTCCGCAGCCGTGTACACAAACGGGTGGGAGACCTGGAGGCAGCCGTCACGCACAGTGTTTCCGTAGTTGCCACCCAGCTTCAGAAGCCACGAGTCGGTGCAGCTGGGGCTTTTCATGAAGAGGAACTTCCCAAAGTCCCCGTAGATCCCACTTCCCTGCGCGATGTGCGTGGGCTCTAGCCGGAACGCATCCACTTCTCCACCTCACCGGAAGAATGTATGAAATTTCATTATAAAATGCCCAGTCCCATCGGGTTTCAATTGGCCCCCATGCTGGACATCGTATTTCTGCTGCTGGTGTTTTTCATCGTAACCCAGACATTTGAGGATGATGAACCGGATCTTTCCATCAATCTTCCTTCAGCAGAGACTCCCAAGCCCGGTGAAAACGTGTCCAATGAAATTATCGTGAATATCCGTAAAGATGGTACCGTGGTAATCAACCGCCAGCATTACACAATGCCGCAGCTGGAAGACAAACTTTTTTCCGTCGCCCGGTTGGACAAAACCATGCTCGTCCGTATCCGCGTGGATGAGAAGGCGGAATCCGGCGTGGTGGTGCATGTGATGGACGCATGTCTGAAGGCCGGGCTGAATAACGTTTCTTTTTCCACGCGTCCTCCGGTTCCATCTTCAATCAATGTTTCCAATTCCCAGGCTTCATGAAAGCGTTTTTTTCCATTAATGCAGGTTTAATAACTTTGGCGATGTTTTCCGCCGCCCAGGAAAATATTCCGGATGCCGCTCCCATCGCGGATGGTCCGCTGGTCGCTAATCCGGAGCAGGATACGCTGGATATGGCGGACATGCTGTACAAGCAGGCCCAGGCTCCGGCTACGAAGGAGAACCGGCAGGAATATGGACGCCTTCTTGATTTAAGCTTGCGTAAATATCTGGAATTTACCCAACGTTTTCCCCAGTCCGCCCAGGCTCCTCTGGCGGAGTATCGTGCTGCCATGTGTTTGGAGGAGCTGGGCAGGAAAGATGAGGCACATGGCCTGTTCCTCAGATTGATTCAGACGGGCAGCCCCGCCCTGGTTGCCGCCTCCGCCTACCGTCTGGCGACGGATGCTTCTTCTGCCGGGGAGATAGATAAGGCCATCCAGTATTACCAGCTCGTGATTCGCAATGCGGAACAGAATGATTTGAAGGTGGACGCCCAGTACCGTCTGGGACGCCTGTTTCTTTCCAGCGGTAATCCGGAGGCAGCCGCCACCATGTTTTGTGCGGTGATGGGCAATCCGGAAGCGGATGCCAAGTTTGTTCTGGTGTCCCGGATGGGATATGCCGCCCTGTGTGCGGATACGGGACGCTTGGGAGAAGCTTATTCCGAATATCGCAAGGTGCTGGAAACGCCCGGTGTGGATAACAGGAACAGGGGAATCGCTACTCTTCAGGCCGCCATGCTGGCCACCAAACTGAAAAAGACTGCGGAAGCCCAGGGCCTTTATGAACGGCTTTTGAAGGACGAGTCCCTGAAGGAGATGGCGCCGGAGGCCCGAATGGGGCTTCTTCTGGGGCTATACAATATGGGCAAGTACAGGGAGATACTTTCCCAGTATGAGCAGCAGAAGGGAATAAAGATGCCGACAAAGGACGGCCAGGTGCGTCTGCTGATGCTGCTGGGGCAGTCCGCCTATAAATTGAAGGAGTACCGGAAAGCGGCGGATTTCTTTCTGGAAGCGGAAAAGTCCGTTCCTTATACGCAGGAGGCCATGCAAGCCTCCTTTTACCGGTTATTGTGTTATAATGAACTCAAGCAAAAAGATCTTCCCCAGCGGGCCCAGAGCTTCCTGAACCATTATGCCAAGGCTTTTCCTACCAGTGAACTGCATGATATGGTGCGCTTGATGGCTGCAGAGAACCTGTTCAGCTCCAATCCGGCGGATGCCGCCCGGTTTTATGCCAGCATTGATTTTGACAAGGTGCCCCCGAAGATGCGTGCGGATATTTTATATAAGAGCGCATGGGCGATTGCCCAGGCCGGGAACAGAGGTGTGGCCGCCAAGCTGCTGACTGATTTTATCAATGATTTTCCGAAAGATCCCCGCATTTGCGAGGCATTGACGTTGCGCGGGGACATGTATGCCAAGACCAAGAAGGAAGCTGAGGCGCTGATGGATTTTGACCGTGTGATTGCCCGCTGGCCGAAAGCTGAATCAGCTGCCGCCGCATGGCAGAGAGCCGCTCAGATTTATGCGGGACGCCAGGATATGGCGAACATGGCGAAGTATTATGAAGGCCTGATTCAGAATTTTCCGAAGGCGTCTCCTGCCGCTCTGGCTGAAGCCCATTTCCTGCTGGGGCGTGCGGCGTTTGACCAGGGAGATTTCAAGTCTTCTATCAGCCATATGGCGGAGGCCAAGACTCTGGATCCCCAGAAATACGGAGAACAGGTTAATGTGCTTTCCGTTCTGTCCTATCACAAGCTCCAGGACGTGAATAAACTGAAGGAAGCCCTGGAAACCCTGCAAAAGGAAAATCCTTCCGCCGTGGCTCGTGTGCCGGATGTCATCCCCGCATGGCTGGGCCTTCAGGCCTATGGGATGAAGGATCTGGAAACGGCGGACAAGTATATGACCTGGGCTACGCAGAACGACCAGCTTCAGAATGTGAAGAAGGTGATTTGGCGTAATTTGGCGAAGGTGCGCCTGGCGCTCAGAAAATATGACCGCGCCTTGGTGGCTTCCAACAATTTCCTGAAGGATGAGGACCAGCCTTACCGCCGTGCGGACGGCATGCTGGACAAGGCTTCCATTTTGCTGGGGCTGGGCAAGTATGCGGATGCCAGGAAGACGGCGGAAGATGCGCTGGCTCTGGGCGTGGAAGGTCCTCTGATGGCTTCCTTGAAAATTGTTCTGGGGGATATTTCCTATGCGGAGAAAAAGTTTGATGAAGCGGCCAAGCATTACGGTGTTACGGCCGAGCTGTTTGTCAATGACGCCGAACTGAAACCCAAGGCTCTCTTCAAGGCGGCGGAAGCTTTGGACAAGGCCGGGCGCAAATCGGAGGCTTCCCAATACCGGGCCCGCCTGCAAAAGGAATTCCCGGATTGGAAACAGGATGGAGAGTCTTTGCCTCCGGACGCACGATAAACGTTTTAAGGATTGAAACCGGAAATGGAGAACAGGCGTAAAAGATGGTATGATCTGTTTGGATTGCTGCCTCGCAATCTGGGCCGTCTGTTGCTGTGGTTCAGCCTCATTCCTATCGCTTTCATCATCGTCCTTCTCGTTTATGCATGGAGGGCGGACCAGTATGAGCTGGACGAGGTTTTGGCGCCGTTGGAAAATTGCGCCGCATATGATCGCAACGGCCAGTGGATAGGCACCTTGACAGATCATGACCGGGTGTATGTAGCGCGCAATGAACTGCCCGATAATCTGGTGAATGCTTTCGTTGCGCGGGAAGATGAAGACTTTTTCGAACATGGCGGCATTGTGTACTCTTCCATTATCCGCTCCATTTGCCGGAATTTGACTACATTGTCCTATGCCCAGGGTGCTTCCACGATTACGATGCAGCTGGCGCGGAATTGTTATGAGCTGGGAGGGAAGACCCTGGATCGCAAGGTTTTGGAAATGGCCGTGGCCCGCCGCATTGAGGGCAAGTATTCCAAGGATGAAATTCTGACGGCTTACCTGAACCGCATTTACTTTGGCCAGCAATGCTATGGGATTGCGCAGGCGGCGGATTTGTATTTCGGCAAAAAAGTGGCGGATCTGACACTGGCGGAGTGCGCTACCCTGGCCGGGCTGGTGCGCGGACCTTCCATCTACAATCCCGTTTACAGCCCGGAGGCTGCTGCCAAGGTCCGCAATGCGACGCTGGAAAGGATGTTTGAGTGTGAATTCATTACCCAGGAACAATTATGGCAGGCGCTCGCGAACCGATGGCGGTGGCCGGTAAACGGGAAGCTCGGCCCGGTTCTTATCCCGTTCTGGTCGTTTCCCGTGAGTTGGGAGACCTGGATTGCTGTGACGAGCAGGAGGGAACCTCCAGCATTTTTGTAATGACCACGCTGGATTTGGAATTTCAGCGGATGGTTGAAGATGTAAGCGAGCCTATGCTGGTCGCTCTGGAATCTTCTTCCGTGTGGGCAGGGTTGCCCAAAAGGGTGGACAACCAGTTGAATCGTTGTGTGCAAGCGGCCATATTGTGTGTGGATTCCCGTAAAGGGGATCTGCTGGCCGTAACAGGGGGGCGTTCCGCCCAGGACGGTCTGGACCGATGGCAGTCCAAGGTAATGCCCGGCGATCTGTTCACTCCCATTGTCAATTTATGCGCTGTCGACCAGCGTAGAACCGTTATTCGCAGCAATCCGGAAGTCACTGGCCGCGGGGTAGGTTTCAATACAGTAATAGAAACGGCACAAAAGGCCGGTTACAAAGGGGAACTTCCCCGTTCTTCGGACTTGTATACCGGCAGGTTTTCCGTGCCTCTTTCGCATGCCGTCAATGCCCTGTATCTCATCGGCAATGACGGGCTCAATGTGAGTATTTCCTCCGTCAGGCAGGTGGGTACCACCAAAAAGAACCTGGTGATGGTGAATGCCCCCTCTCCGGAAGAAAGCCGTCGGGAAATCCTGCCTAGGGAATCCGCCCACCTGGTGGCGTCCCTTCCTCCCTTCCGCTACGACGAACGGACCAGGAAAACCTTCGTCAATGTCAGGCTTCCTGGAAATACGGGGCATTTTTCCGCCGTCATGGGGCGTTATTTCACGGTTTTTGCCTGGGTGGGCTTTGATTCTCCGGAGGCCGCCGCCTATGAAAAAAAAGGGGTTTCCGCGGCGTTGGCAAAAACCTGTTTCTCTCTGGCCGGGGAGGTGTATGACCGTGCGGAGGAAGGCCGCAGAAAAGCTGTCCGGGAACGCCGGGAGCGGGAAAATGCTGCAGAACAGGGCTCCCAATGAAGTTCAATTTTCCATTAGTAGAAGCATCATGAGACACTCACTTGAAATGACCACGGCCATCCAGGCCGCCAAATCCGCCGGAGCTTTCCTGAAGAAGCATTTTTATGAGCAAAAGAAGGTGGATGAAGCCAGCCAGAATGATATCAAGCTGGAGCTGGACAAGCTTTCCCAGAAACTGATTACGGAGGAAATTCTTTCCGTGTTTCCCAACCACGCTGTTTTGGGAGAAGAAGGATACACCGGGGACAGGAACAGCGAGTATGAATGGATTGTAGACCCCATTGACGGGACGGTGAATTATTTTTACACGATTCCCTGGTTCTGCGTCTCCATAGCTTTGCGCCGCCGCGGGGAAGTGGTGCTGGGCGTGATTTACGATCCCATGATGGATGAATGCTGGCATGTGGAAAAGGGCGGGATTCCGTACATGAATGATCATCCCATGCATTGCAGCCGGCGGGAATGCATGGCGGAAGCCGTGGTATTCGTGGGGCACGGCAAGACGGACGGTTCCAAGGAAAAGGGGATTGAACGTTTCGCCAGGATCGCCTGGCAGGTACGCAAGGTGCGCAATAACGGTTCTGCGGCTCTGGCCCTGGCTTATATTGCCTGCGGCAGATTTGACGCCTATGTGGAAAGCGTCATATCCATCTGGGATGTCGCCGCTGGGGTTTTGCTGGTGGAAGCAGCCGGCGGCAAGGTTGTTTTGGAACCGAAGGAAGATAATCCGGAACAATTCGCCATTGTCGCGTGGAACGGCCGCATCCCTATCATGGAGGCGCTGGGAGAGTAACCCGAACATTATTGCCGCAGTACCGTATGAAAAACATGATCGCTTTGACCGGGATCGGGTATGATATCCACCGTTTTGCGGAAGTTCCGCGCCCCTTGATGCTGGGCGGTGTGCATATTCCTTCCTCCCGCGGCCTGGACGGCCATTCCGACGCGGATGTTTTATGCCACGCCATTGCGGATGCCCTGCTGGGCGCTGCCGGGTTGCCGGACATCGGCTACTGGTTTCCGCCGGGCGATCCTTCCTGCAAGGACATCCCTTCCCTGGATATTGTGGCGAAAGCCGTTTCTCTGATTCGGGAGCGCGGCGGCCGCATCGTGAATGTGGACTCGTCCCTTATTGCAGAATCTCCCCGTATTTCCCCTTATTTGGAGCAGATGAAGGGAGCTTTGGGCGCCGCTCTCGGAATCTCTCCGGTCCGTGTGGGCATCAAGGCCACTACTAATGAACAGCTTGGCGCGCTGGGCCGCAGGGAAGGCATTGCCGCTTTTGCCGTAGCGGCTATTCTGATGCCGGAGGATTTGACCATGCCGTAAGAAGAACACTCCGGTTCCGTTTCTGGAAGCCTTTTTTCAAAAAAGAAGCCGATATGGGGCTTTAAACAAGGAATATGCTTCAGGAATAACGGGCAGGTGGAAATGGCGTTTTTTGGGGGAGGCCCTTTCCCAGGCAGTTTTAATGAAATGGCAGGAAATTGTTAACCGTTCCCTGGCGGCAAAGCCGTTTTTGGCTGCATAATAATATTACCCGTTTCCCTGCACAGGGAAGAGGTGTTGCCTGATATCAGCTGATGCAGCGGTAATAATAATCCACGCGGGAGATGAACCAAGACCATTTGAAGCCGGGTTTGCCATTGTCCAGCAGAAGGTGGGGGCAACGCTTGCCGGTCCAGTAGTAATGGGGCACGACATTCCGCAGGGGAATATCGTGGGCATACATGTTGTATGCCGCCAGCTTGGCGGCGCGGTCAAAGGTTTTGACGATGCTCTGTCCTCGCTTCTCACACATTTCAATGCCGATGGAGTACATGTCTCCGGGGCCGCCTCGGTCCGCATGGCGTCCCGTTTCATTCAGGGGGATATGCTGCATGGTCACATACGGGTCTACCGTATAATGCCAGTTGCAGCGCAAAGCTCCGTTATTCAGGGCGCGCGCATGCTGCATGGCGTCTGCGGACGGGTTTTCCGTGTTGTGCATGGTGATGAAGCGCGGCTTCATTCGGGAAGAACGGCGGCGGAGCGGAGAAGATTTAGGCATGAACATCGGCCGGACGTTACATTCCGCCAGCAATTGGCGCGGAGAACGTTTCACCACGGGGACCCCGGAGGGCTTAAAGGAGATCATGGGAGCCATTCCTGCTTTTCCGGAAGGTTCCGAACAACTGGTCAGGGCAAGCAGGGCGGCGGTTTCCAGCAGAAAAGTTCTGCGGTCCATGCCCTGGACTTTCTCCAGCATGGGCTGGAGCTGACCGGAAAAGCGGGCAAGATAAGTGGCGATGGTGGAAATATTGCTCATACGGAGGCCGGGAGATGGGGAATTTTCAGCACGGATGCGGGAAAAGTTAAGTTCACGCTAAGATTCGCTCTTCTTCTTTGCAACGAAAAAGTGTGAAAGCTTCAGCATTGTGCCGAATTCTTCGCTCTTTTTGTCATATTGGTTTGCTTAAACCGTTGTTGAGAGCAGAACAGTCTCTGCTTCTGCGGCGGTGACGGCATCCGCGCCTGCCGGGGACAGAATGAATTCTCCCTTCCGGGCCGTTTTCCCGTCCCAGAGCACGGAACCGCAGAGGACCGTGAAGACGGCAAAACGGGAGGAGTCCGGCTGGGTAAACCGTTCTCCCTTATCCAGGCGGTATTCCTTTGTGGTGAAATACGGCATTTCCGTCAGGTATCCGGGGCGCTGGCTGAGTTCCCGGAATTCCCCGATGGAATCCAATGCCTGTTCCAGGTGCAGTTCCCGTCCTCGTCCGGAGTCATCCGTGCGGTTCCAGTCATAAAGGCGGTAGGTGGTATCGCTATTCTGCTGGATTTCCGCAATGAGGTGCCCGGCTCCAATGGCATGAACCAGCCCCGCCGGAATGTAAAGGTGTTCCCCCGGTTCCAGATGGGTGGAGCGTATCAGCTGCTCCATCTGTCCTGTTTCCGCCGCATGACGGATGTCCGGGAGTGTGGCGTTTTCCTCCATTCCCCCGTAAATCAGGGCGTCCGGGGATGCGTGCAGCACATACCAGATTTCATTTTTTACTTCTCCCTGCTGGGCTGCCGCCGTGCGTTCCGGGGGATGCACCTGAACGGAAAGATTTTCGCGGGCATCCAGAATTTTGCAGAGCAGGGGAAAGCGGGGGAAACGCTCGTAGCCGGGACCGAAAATTTCCTGCCGATGTTCTTCCCACAGCCGGTGCAGGGGCATTCCTTCCCATTCGCCATCCTTGACGATACTCATGGCTTCAGGACGGTCGCTGATTTCCCACGCTTCTCCATAAGCTGTTTCCCGGTCGGGCAGTTCCCGTCCCAGCATGGTTCTCATGCTCTGGCCGCCCCAGATGCGCGGCTGGTAGATGGAATGGAATCGAAAAGGCTGCATGGTTGTAGCGGAAGCGTAGGATATCTTTTATGGACGGGCAAGCAAAATGCCCACAGGGTTTCCTGTGGGCATGGAGAGAGAGGAAGACGGAGAATTGCCTGTTATTTGATGGATTCCCAGACAATGCCGATTTCGTCAAATGGCACGTGTTCCTTGTTCTTGTCCGGTTTCGGAACGCCGTAGTTGGTCCGGAACAGGGGCAGGATGGGAGCTCCCGTTTTAGGATCCTTGCTCATGGGGGCCATTCCAACTTCTTCAAGCAGAAGAGTCATGCCGAATTCCCCGCCGGGAATTTCGCTGATCAGAATCTCAATGGGATAAACATTACCTTGCTTCACTTTGAAGGATTTGCCGGCAACCACGCCTCCCATGGTCCGGTTCCAGTGGCCGGAAGAGGAGTATTTGTAGAATGTAACAGGAGGGACATTGATTCCGGCTGTTTTGAGCTCTTTTTTCAGGTCGTCGTAACCGGGCTTGTTTTCCATGGCTGCAATCCATTTGGTAGATGCTGTCTGTTTTCCTAAGGAAGCCTGGAACCACCCGTAGTCAAATACGTTTTCATTGTTGAATCGTACGGCAATAACGTCGTCGCCCGCTCCCACAAAGCGGAATGTTCCGGATTTCGGAGCGCGCACTTTGCCACGATAGATAGCAATCCATCGGCTTGGCTTGACTTTGTCCGCACATCCGTAAGCTTTCGGAGCTTCATTGGCGGATGTCCGGGGTACGTAAAATTGGGCGGCGTACAGCTGCTGGGGAGATTTATAGAAACGGTTTAAATCTTTTTCATCCCAACCGTGGGTGACAAAGCGGGAGAGGATGGAGCAGAACTGGTCTTGGGACAGGTTGGTAGGACGTCCGCCAGGAGTCTGCTTGGTGTCGTAAAAGGTACCTACCAGCGTACTTCCGGAGGGTTGGGACGTACCGAAAGCAGAGGTGGAGTCTCCCAGGTCGGGGCCGAAGCCGTCCCCCATGCCGAGGGCGGTTCCCTCCTCCAGCATGACAGGTTCATCGGGCGGGTCAATGTCGATTTTGGGGAGGCTCACCGGAGCGGCGGCCGCTGCCACCACGACCTTGACGGGCGTCTCCGCATGGGAGGAAGAGGAAGTTTCCCTCTGTACTTCCGGCGGCGGAGGCGTATCCGACGGCGGCGCATCGTCCGGCGTGATGTAGCCGACGACTTTGGGTTCTTCCGGAGGGGCGATGATGATGGTCAGGGAGTAGAGAATAGCTCCTGCCAAAACGACGGAGAGAATGGATGTCGCTAATGCGGCAATATAATTTTTCCGCCTTTCCTTGCGCAGGGTTTCCACTGCGTCTTCCGTGGGTTCTATATGAAGGCTCATGCATGTATGATAGCACAAGAATCCCATATGTTGAGTAACATGAAGATAACAGGGATAACATGTCGGTAACAAAAAAGGCGGCCTTGCCGTCCTTTCTCCGTATGGGCTTTTCAGCGTTTCCCCCGTCTTTCCGTCCCTCCCGGTGCCAGCGCAATGGCAAGGGTGGAGCAGATGCCCAGAATCAGGGGATAATACAGGTATTTCATGACCAGCAGGGGAGAAACCTGGGAGATTCCGGCAGCCATGAGCATTTGAGCCCCGTAGGGGATGACTCCCTGAACCAGGCAGGAAAAGGTGTCCAGAATGCTGGCGCTGCGTTTGGGTGGGATTTGGAATTTGTCGCTTATTTCCTTGGCGATGGGGCCAGCCGTGATGATGGCGATCGTATTGTTGGCCGTGCAGAGGTTGGTTAGGGAAACCAGCCCGGCAATGCTGAATTCCACGCCGCGCCTGCTGCGGATATGGGCCGTAATTTTTCCGATAATATACGCGATGCCTCCGTTGAAACGGATGATGGACAGCACGCCGCCGGCCAGCAGAGTGACGATGATCAGTTCTCCCATGCCGGTCATGCCGCTGCCCATGGCTTGGAACCAGGCCATGAAGGAGAAATACCCCATGCCGATGCCAATCAGTCCTGTTGCAAGGAGCCCCATGGTCAGAACGGCCATGACGTGGATTCCGGCCAGGGCCGTCACCAGTACGAGCAGATAGGGGAATACCTTCATCCATTCAATGGAGATATCCGCTGTGGAGGGGGACTGCACGTTCCATCCGAGCAGGATGTAGCAGGCCAGGGCCAGCAGGGCGGCGGGGAGCGCCACCTTTATGTTGGCTCGGAATTTGTCCCGCATGGCGCAGCCCTGCGTACGGGTGGCGGCGATCGTGGTGTCTGAAATGAAGGAAAGATTGTCTCCGAAGAATGCTCCCCCCACCACAATGGCCGTCATCATGCCGGCGCTGACCTGCGTGGCCTGTGCCAGCCCTGTGGCTACGGGAGCCAGAGCGACAATGGTGCCTACGGATGTTCCTACGGAGAGGGAGATGAAACAGGAGGCGATGAACACGCTGGCAAACAGCAGATTGTCCGGAAGAAGCCGCAGCGTAAGCTGCACGGTGGCGTCAATGGCTCCCATATCCCTGGCAGACTGGGCGAAGGCTCCTGCCAGCACGAAAATCCAGACCATCATCAGGATGTTCCGGTTGGCTACTCCGGAGGAAAACAGATCCACCCGTTCCGCCATGCTTTTTCCGCGGGTGATGAAAACGGCCCAGACAGCTGCCGCCATAAAGGCTACCGTGACCGGCACGGCGTAAAAATCCTGTACGGCTATGGAGATGACCAGGTAAAGCAGGAAGAAAACCAGCAGGGGGCTCAGCGCCCACAGGCTGGCTTTGGCGGGGGGCGTATCCTGGTTGTCCGGGGGGCTGGTCATTGGAGTGAGGGGAGCTGGCCGAAAAGTCAGTTGCCGTCGGCTTCCATCCGGCTCAGATACCACCGGTAAATGCGTTCCACTCCCTCTTCCAGCTCCACCCGGTGTTTCCAGCCTAGGGAGTGCAGCTTGGAGACGTCCGTCAGCTTGCGCATGGTGCCGTCCGGCTTGTCTGCGTTGAACGCCAGATTTCCCCGGTATCCTGCCGTAGCGGCAATCAGGCGGGCCAGTCCGCCGATGGAGATTTCTTTCCCGGTTCCGATATTGATGTGGCAGTTCCGCACTTCCCTTCCTCCTTCTTGCAGCTGGCTGAAATCCACTTGCTCCATCACATGGACGCAGGCGTCCGCCATGTCTTCGCTCCACAGGAATTCGCGCAGGGGAGTTCCCGTACCCCACAGTTCCACGGAACCGGGGGTAATGCCGTATTTGGCCAGCACGGCCAGGATTTCCTTTTCTTCAGCCGTGCCGTCCACCTGTTCCACTGGGCGCGCGTTCAGATCTTTCCGCACGGCGTTCCAGTCTCCTTCCATCAGGCACTTGGCCAGGTGTATCTTGCGTACCATGGCGGGCAGCACGTGGCTGTTTTCCAGGTGGAAATTGTCATTAGGGCCGTACAGATTTGTAGGCATGACGGCGATGTAGTTGGTTCCGTATTGCAGGTTGAAGCTTTCGCACATTTTCAGCCCTGCTATTTTGGCAATGGCATAGGGTTCGTTGGTGTATTCCAGCGGGGAGGTGAGCAGGGCGTTTTCCTTCATGGGCTGGGGAGCTTCGCGCGGGTAGATGCAGGTGCTCCCCAGGAAGAGGAGCTTGGATACGCCATGCCGGAAGCTTTCCCCGATGACGTTCTGCTGAATCTGAAGGTTGCGGAAGATGAAGTCCGCCCGGTAGCGGGAGTTGGCGATGATGCCGCCCACAAACGCCGCTGCCAGAAAGACGTATTCCGGCTTTTCCCGGTCAAAAAACTCCCGGACGGCCGCAGGGTCTTCCAGATCCAGTTCTTTGTGCGTCCGGCCAATCAGGTGGGAATAGCCTTTGTCTTCCAGGGATTTCCAGATGGCGGAACCGACGAGGCCGCGGTGTCCGGCCACAAAGATTCTGCTGTTTTTTTTCATCTCAGAAATGAACGGGAGTTTTTACGTATTTCATGTCGTGGCGCACCATGATGCGCACGAGTTCCTCAAACGGAGTGGAGGTGGGGTTCCAGCCAAGAAGGGTTTTGGCCTTGGTTGGGTCTCCCAACAGTTGTTCAACTTCGGCAGGGCGGAAATATTTGGGGTCCACTTCCACCAGAATATTGCCCGTCTTCCTGTCGCGTCCGCGTTCTTCCACGCCTTCTCCCTCCCATTCCAGCTCTATTCCGGCCTCACGGAAGGCCAGCGTGCAGAATTCCCTGACCGTGTGCATTTCCCCTGTGGCGATGACGAAATCCTCCGGTGTGTCATGCTGGAGAATCAGCCACATGCATTCCACGTAATCCTTGGCGTAACCCCAGTCGCGCAGGGCGTTCAGGTTGCCCAGGTAAAGCTTGTCCTGCATGCCCTGGGCAATGCGTGCCGCCGCCAGCGTGATTTTGCGGGTAACGAAGTTTTCTCCGCGGCGTTCGCTTTCGTGGTTGAACAGGATGCCGTTAACGGCAAACATATTGTAAGATTCCCGGTAATTCTTGGTAATCCAGAATCCGTATTGCTTGGCTACGCCGTAGGGTGAACGGGGATAAAACGGCGTGGTTTCCTTCTGGGGGACTTCCTGCACCAGCCCGAAAAGCTCGGACGTGGAAGCCTGGTAGATGCGGCATTTCTTTTCCATGCCCAGAATGCGGACGGCTTCCAGCATGCGGAGGGTTCCCACGGCATCCGTTTCCGCCGTGTATTCCGGTACGTCAAAGCTGACTTTCACATGGCTCTGGGCTGCCAGATTGTAGATTTCATCCGGCTGCACGGTCTGGATGATGCGGATGAGTGAACTGGAATCCGTCATGTCCCCGTAGTGGAGGTTAATCAGGCGGTTTTTCTTCATGTCCCGCACCCATTCGTCCAGGTAAAGGTGTTCGATGCGGCCCGTGTTGAAGGAGGAGGACCGGCGCAGGATGCCGTGTACTTCATACCCTTTGTCAATCAGGAACTCTGCGAGAAAGGAACCGTCCTGTCCCGTAATGCCGGAGATTAATGCGATTTTGCTCATATGGTGTGTCAGGTTGTTTGCTGGCGGGAGAGGTTGATGAAATAAAAGAAACCTCTCCCGGAGCCGCAATTCATGGGCTCCGGGCATAAATAACGCATTTTTCCCAGCGAGGCGAGGAAAATGCTCTGGTCCGTAGGAAGGGGGCGGAGCCGTCAGCGGGCATGTTGCCGCTTGCTGGCCGCAATCATTTTCCTGAAATTCCGGAACAGATACTGGGGGTCCCTGGGGCCGGGAGCCGCTTCCGGGTGGTATTGTACGCTGAATACGGGAAGCGTCCTGTGGGCGATGCCTTCCACGGTATTGTCATTCAGATTGATCAGCGTTATTTCCACGTCGTCCGGCACGGTGTCCGGATCCACGGCAAAACCGTGGTTCTGGGACGTAATGCTGATTTTACCCGTTTTCAAATCTTTGACCGGATGGTTCGCTCCACGGTGCCCGAACTTCAACTTGAAGGTTTTCGCTCCCAGCGCGTGGGAAATAATCTGGTGGCCCAGGCAGATGCCGAACATGGGCACTTTCCCAATCAATGCAGCTACTTCCCGGTGAATGTCCGTCAGCGTAGCGGGATCTCCCGGACCATTGGAAAGAAAGACGCCGTCCGGGTTCATGGCAAGCACTTCCTCCGCCGTCGTGTGGGCGGGAACTACGGTTACGCGGAAGCCGTTTTCCCTCAACTGGCGCAGGATGTTGTATTTAATGCCGAAGTCAAAGGCGACGATGTCGTATTCCGCAGGGGGCAGAGTTTTTCCCGTAACCAGCGCGTCCACTTCCTCCGGTGTCATGGGGTGGGAACCGATTTTATCCACGATATTGCAGCCTTCCATGGAGGGGGCGTTTCTGGCTGCTTCCACGGCTTCCTCCGGCGTCAGCTCCGTGGTGAGGCAGGCGCGCATGGCTCCGGCGGAGCGCAGATGCTTGGCGATTTTGCGGGTATCCACCCCTTCAATGCCGATGACGCCCTGTTTTTCCAGCCACGGGCCCAGGGATTCCGTGGCACGCCAGTTGGAGTGGACTTTCGCCAGTTCCGCCACCACAAAGCCGCTGACCTGCGCTTTACCTGATTCCCCGTCTTCCGGGTTGACGCCGTAATTGCCGATCAGAGGATAAGTCATGGTGACGATCTGGCCGCTGTAGGACGGATCCGTCAATACTTCCTGATAGCCGGTCATGGACGTGTTGAAGCAGGCTTCCCCCACTTCCGTGCCCGTGGCCCCGAAGTGCGAACCGATGAAGACGCTTCCGTCTTCCAGTGCGAGAATGGCTCTCATGGTGATGTAAGTATGCTTAGGTGGTGCGGGATTAAAGGTTTTGGGCGTGGTACTCCTGAATAGTGCACACCTGAAGATTTTTGTTCTTCAGCGCCTCAATGGCATTCACGCAGGCCTGCGCGGAAGCCAGGTTGGTGCAATAGGAGGTTTTGGCGGCAATGGCGGAGGAACGGATGATGATGTCGTCCGCCCGCGCGTCGTGGGAGCCGGGGGTGTTGATGATGAAATCAATATCCCCGTTTTTAATATGGTCCACGATGTTGGGGCGGCGCGCCTCGTTGACTTTGTAGGCGCGTTCGCATTCAATGTCGTGCTGGAGCAGGTGAATCATCGTGCCGCGCGTGGCGCACAGCGTGAATCCCATGTCCGCCAGCTGCCGGGCCATGTGAAGCACCCGTTCCTTGTCCCGGTCATTCACGGAGATGAAGACTTTGCCTTCCGTCGGCAGGGGATTGAATGCACTGACCTGGGATTTTGCGAAAGCGATATCCGGATCAGGATCAATGCCCATCACCTCTCCGGTGGATTTCATTTCCGGCCCCAGCACCACGTCGATGCCCGGGAAGCGGCCCCATGGGAAAACGGCTTCCTTCACGCAATAGTATTCCGGAGTGATTTCCCGGGTAAAGCCCAGTTCCGCCAGCGTTTTGCCGGCCATGACCTGTGCGGCCAGCTTGGCGAGGGGCTTGCCGATGGATTTGGAGACGAACGGAACGGTGCGGGAGGCGCGCGGATTCACCTCAATGACGTAAAGCTGTTCATCTTTTACGGCAAACTGGATGTTCATCAGCCCGCAGACGTTCAGTTTGCTTGCCAGCTCCTTGGAAGCCCGCGTGATTTCCTTGTGCATTTTCATGGAAATTCCCATGGCGGGAATCATGCTGGCGGAATCCCCTGAATGGATGCCTGCCGGTTCCACATGCTGCATGATGGCTCCGATGACGGCGCGTTCCCTGTCCGCGATGACATCCACGTCAATCTCCACGGCATTTTCCAGGAAGCGGTCAATCAGAACGGGGCGTTCCTCGGAAGCTTCCACGGCTTCATTAATGTACCGGCGCAGTTCTTTTTCCTCATATACGATGATCATGCCGCGTCCGCCCAGCACGAAGGAGGGGCGCAGCAGTACCGGGTAACCGATGCGCGCGGCAATGGCGGCGGCGTCCTCCACATTGGTAGCTGTTCCTGCCTCCGCCTGTTTCAGCCCCAGTTCTTTCAACAGGGCGGAAAAATGTTCGCGGTCTTCCGCCAGGTCAATGGCCCTGGGGCTGGTGCCGATAATAGGCACGCCGTGGGCTTCCAGCGCATTGGCCAGGTTCAGTGGCGTCTGTCCTCCGAACTGGACGATGACGCCGTCCGGCTTCTCCTGCTCGCAGATATGGAGCACGTCTTCCAGCGTCAGGGGTTCGAAGAAAAGCTTGTCGGAGGAATCATAGTCCGTGGAGACGGTTTCCGGGTTGGAGTTCACGATGATGGTTTCGTAGCCCATTTCCCGCAGAGCCATGGAGGCGTGCACGCAGCAGTAGTCGAACTCAATCCCCTGGCCAATGCGGTTTGGGCCGCCGCCCAGGATGAGGATTTTTTTCCTGCCTGTTTCGCGGGCTTCATTTTCATCTCCATAGGTGGAATAAAAGTAGGGGGTGTAGGCTTCGAACTCCGCGGCGCAGGTATCCACCAGCCGGTATCCGGGCACAATGCCCCGTTCCTGGCGTTCCTTCCGGATGTTTTCTTCCGTGGTTCCCCGGGCCAGGGCGATCTGCCTGTCGGAAAAGCCCAGCTTCTTGGCTTCCCGCAGATCCAGCTTGTCCAGGCTGTCTCCCGCCTTGGCCAGGTCCTGCATTTGTGCCAGGAACCAGGGATCAATCTGGGTAAGCTGCTGCACTTCATCCAGGGAAAATCCGTTGCTGAACGCCGTTTGAATCCAGAAAATGCGTTCTGCCGTGGGAACAGCCAGTTTCCGCGTGATTTCTTCTGCGGAAGGCGCCTGCGGGGCCTTCGCGTCAAATCCCCAGCCCCAGCGTCCCGTTTCCAGGGAACGCAAGGCCTTTTGCAGGGATTCCTTGAAAGTACGACCGATGGCCATGGCCTCCCCTACGGATTTCATGGATGTGGTCAGGTGTTCGTCCGCCTGCTTGAACTTTTCAAACGTGAAACGGGGAACCTTGGTAACCACATAGTCGATGGTGGGCTCAAAGCAGGCGGGCGTTTCCCGCGTGATGTCATTCCGCAATTCGTCCAGCGTATAGCCCACGGCCAGTTTGGCGGCCAGTTTGGCAATGGGGAACCCTGTGGCCTTGGAAGCCAGCGCGGAAGAGCGGGAAACGCGGGGGTTCATTTCAATGACAATCATGCGGCCGTTGGCCGGATTAATGGCGAACTGGATGTTGGAACCGCCCGTTTCCACCCCGATCTCCCGGATGACGGCAAAAGAAGCGTCCCTCATGGCCTGGTATTCTCGGTCCGTGAGTGTCTGGATGGGGGCTACGGTGATGGAATCCCCGGTATGCACGCCCATGGGGTCGATGTTCTCAATGGAGCAAATGACGACGCAATTGTCCGCACGGTCCCTCATTACCTCCATTTCAAACTCTTTCCAGCCGATCAGGGACTCTTCAATCAGGATTTCGGAAACGGGGGAAAGATCCAGCCCCCGTGCGCATATCTCTTCAAATTCCGTTTTGTTGTACGCTACGCCGCCTCCCATGCCGCCCAGCGTAAAGGCGGGGCGGACAATCAGGGGAAAGGTGCCAATATCCCTGGCCACCCGGCGCGCTTCCTCCATGGTATGCGCAATGCCGGAACGCGGCACGTCCAGGCCAATGCGGAGCATGGCTTCCTTGAACAGGTTGCGGTCCTCCCCGCGGTCAATGGCGTCTGCGTTGGCGCCAATCATACGCACCTTTTCCCTTTCCAGCACGCCGCTGCGGTGCAGTTCCATGGCGCAGTTCAGGGCTGTCTGCCCGCCCAGGGTCGGGAGGAGGGCATCCGGTTTTTCCCGGATGATGATTTTCTCCACGAACTCCGGAGTAATCGGTTCAATATAAGTGCGCGGAGCTGTCTCCGGGTCCGTCATGATGGTGGCGGGATTGGAGTTGACCAGCACTACTTCATAACCCTCTTCCCGGAGGGCTTTGCAGGCCTGGGTGCCGGAGTAGTCGAATTCGCAGCCCTGGCCGATGACGATCGGGCCGGACCCGATCACGAGAATCTTTTTGATGGAGGTGTCTTTAGGCATAATGGCGATGGAAGAATCCTGTAGTCCTGGACCGCGGATTTCCGCCGGGGGAATTAAGTGCCCGCCGGGCTCCGGAGGAAAGTTTTTTTACGGTCAATGACGCGGATTTTTAGAGCGTGGGGAACGGTGGAAAACGGAAGAGGAAGGAGGCCGGAACAAGGCGCGCCAAGGCTCCGGAGCCGTGCCTTCCCTGCGGGCAGAGGCTTGACCCGCGAGGGGGGCGGCACAACTCCGGAGCTCGTCGGTGCACCCACTAATAGATGAACAGCATTTCCCGGTACTTGGGGAGAGGCCAGGACCGGTCGTTCACCAGGGTTTCTGCGGCATCGACGCTGGTTCTCAATCGGGACATCGCGGCAAGGATGTCCTCATGGCAGCTCGTAAGCGCCGTCTCCAGGGTATCCAGGTCGGATACGATGGAATCCAGGGCGTCGCCCAGCTTGTCCGCCAGCTTCTGCAGGGCGGCGGTACCGCTGGTCCGCCTGGCTTCCAGCGCCCTGGAGAGCGCGGCAACGGTTTGCCCGTATTCGTTGCGCAGGGCGGGGAGGATGATGGTGGCCGCCATTTCCCAGGACAGGCGCCCTTCAATGCGGATGCGTCTGTGGTATTCTTCCAGGAAAATCTCAAACCTGGATTCCAGCTCCCGCCTGGAAAAGACGCCGTACTTTTCAAACAGGGCCACATTCTTTTCATTCACCAGGGTGTGAAGGGCCGTCATCGTATTTTTCAGGTTGGGGAGGCCGCGGCGTTCCGCTTCTTTCACCCATTCTTCCGAATAATTGTCCCCGTTGAAGATGATTCTCTTGTGTTCGGAAATCCTGCGCTTGAGCGTTTCCTGGAGCTGCGGCAGGAATGTTTCCGGAGCGAAGGAGGAAAGTTCTTCCGCCAGGGAATCAAGGGATTCCGCCACAATGGTGTTCAGGGTCATCATGGGGCCCGCGCAGGATTGGGCGGAGCCCGGAGCACGGAATTCAAACTTGTTGCCGGTGAAGGCAAACGGGCTGGTGCGGTTGCGGTCCGTCGCATCCCGGGGAAGAACGGGAAGCGTGTCTACGCCGATCTTGAGCGTATCGTTGCGCTTGCCGCAGCCGGAAGAGCCGTTGATCATATTCTCAATCACTTCATTGAGCTGGGCGCCCAGGAAGATGGAGATAATGGCGGGAGGCGCTTCGTTTGCTCCCAGGCGGTGGTCGTTCCCGGCGCTGGCCACGGAATTGCGCAGTAGGTCGCTGTGCTTGTCAACGGCCTCAATGATGGCGGTCAGGACGGTCAGGAAAATGGCGTTCTGCTGCGGGTCCGAACCGGGATCCAGCAGGTTTTTGTTCCCGTAGGAAATGGACCAGTTGTTATGCTTGCCGGAACCGTTGACGCCTGCGAAGGGCTTTTCATGAAGCAGGCATACCAGGCCGTGCTTGCTGGCCTGCTGGCGCAGAACTTCCATCACCAGCATGTTGTGGTCGATCGCCAGGTTCACGTCCTCAAACAAAGGAGCCAGTTCAAACTGAGCGGGCGCCACTTCGTTGTGGCGGGTCTTGGCCGGGATTCCCAGTCTCCAGAGTTCCTGTTCCACGTCGCTCATGAAATTAAGGATACGAGGCTTGATGGAGCCGAAATAATGGTCTTCCAGCTGCTGGTGCTTGGCGGGAGGGGCGCCGAAAAGGGTGCGCCCCGTCTGGACCAGGTCCGGGCGGTTCAGGTAGAAGTTCTTGTCAATGAGGAAGTATTCCTGTTCAGGCCCCAGCGTAATGGTCACGTGTTCATCCGGAAGGCCGAAACTCTTCATCAGCTTCTTGACGGCATTGCCCAATGCCTGGCGGGAGCGCAGCAGCGGAGTCTTCTTATCCAGAGCGTCTCCCGTATAAGAACAGTAGGCGGTAGGGATGCAAAGCGTGGCTCCGTTCCCGTGCCTCTTGATAAAGGCGGGGCTGGTGGGGTCCCATGCGGTGTAGCCGCGGGCCTCAAAGGTGCAGCGCAAACCGCCGGAGGGGAAGCTGGAGGCGTCCGGTTCGCTCACAATCAGGTTTTTGCCGGAAAAACTCATGATGGGTTCCATTCCCTTGGGATCCAGGAAGGAATCGTGCTTCTCCGCCGTGGAGCCCGTCATGGGCTGGAACCAGTGCGTATAGTGAGTGGCTCCCCGTTCCAGAGCCCACTGCTTCATGGCGTGGGCTACATCCGCGGCAATATCCGCGTTCAGCGGAAGCCCGTCCTGGATAGTGGCCAGGAGGGTTTTTGCCGTGTCTTTGGGCAGGTACTTCTTCATCACTTCTGTGCTGAAGACATCCGCTCCGTAATAATCAATGCTGACCGGAGCGCTCTCGTTTGCTCCGCCCACGGGCAGGGAAGCGATGGCGCTGATGGCTTGTGTTCGTGTCGAGTCACTCATCATGGTTAACTGTTGTGCCTTTTCTCTAGCAAGAAGCGTGCCAACTTTTCAGGTAAACTTTCGCATGAATGTGTCGTTCATTTTAATATATTGATTATTAGTTAAATATGAATATCATGACGGAAGAGCTGCAAAAAAGGAAAACAAAACTGCGAACGAGAATGGATTACAAAAATGTAAAACCGCAACAAAAGGATGATTACGAAAATGTAAAAAATTCTTCTTGGAAGAAAAATATTTTTTATTCCGCTGCAAAATGTCCTGTTATGCCGGAAGCCGCGTCAGGCTCTGTAAAACAGGGACAAAGCAGTTTGAATGCGGGAAAATATGAAGTCTGGACAATGTTGGCACGGTTTTTGCTGCAAATAAGTCAGCTTAACCCAAACAAAACAGCAAACTGATGAATAGCTATCAATTCGAGACAGGCATTCCTGCGCCGCAGGGATTGTATGACTTTGAACAGGAGAGGGACGCCTGCGGCGTGGGTCTGGTGGCTGACCTGAAGAATGAACCGAGCCACAAAATCATTGAAATGGGGATTACTGTCCTCAAGAGGCTCATGCACCGCGGCGCCGTGGGGAGCGATCCGGATACCGGGGACGGCGCAGGCATTCTGCTGGCCCTTCCGGATGAATTCTTCCGCCTGGTTCTTCCCAACAAACTTCCCGCCAGAGGCAAATACGGAGTGGCCATGATGTTTGGCGGATGCGGCCATGAAGAGGAATTGGAAGCCGCCGTTACGGAAAACGGCGGCAGCGTGATTGCGTGGAGGCAGGTTCCCGTGGACCGGGACAGCATCGGCAAAAATGCCCAGCGCACGTGCCCCCTGATCCGTCAGCTGTTCATTGACGGCAGCGGTTTTGCGGACCAGGCGGAATTTGAACGCAAACTGTTCGTGATGCGCCGGGAAATGGAACGGCGCGTGGAAGGCTGTTATGTGTGCAGCTGTTCCAGCCGAAGCATTGTGTACAAGGGGCTGTTTCTCGGCACGCAGATTGAAGGATTTTATGGAGACCTGGCCAGCGAGCATTTCAAATCTCCCCTGGCCCTCGTCCACCAGCGCTACAGCACGAATACTTTCCCAACCTGGAGCCTGGCCCATCCCTTCAGGTATCTGGCCCACAACGGGGAAATCAACACCCTGCGCGGGAACCTGAACCACCTGAGCGTGCGTGAGCCGCATTTGTCCTCCACCCTGTTGGGGGATGACCTGCAAAAGCTGCTGCCTCTTATTCCCCCCGGGCAGAGCGATTCCGCCTGCCTGGACAACATGGTTGAGCTGCTGGCCGCCTCTGGGCGGGACTTGCGCCATGTCATGCTCATGCTCATGCCGCAGGCCTGGGGCGTCAACTACCATTTAGGGCCGGATGTACGCGGCTTCTTTGAATACCACTCCGCCATGATGGAACCCTGGGACGGTCCGACCGCCGTCGTTTTTTCCGATGGTATCAATGCGGGCGCCATGCTGGACCGCAACGGCCTGCGCCCTGCGCGCTATACGCTGACCACGGATGATATTTTCATTCTGGCTTCGGAAACGGGCGTAGCTGATATTCCCGCGGAAAAAGTAGCCCGCAAAGGCCGCCTCCGTCCCGGGGAAATGATTTACTGCGACCTGGTGAACCACCGGCTGGTATCCGATGCTGAAACCAAGAATGAAATGGCCAGGCGCATGCCCTACCGCCGCTGGGTGGAGAAAAACAAAATTTCCGTCCGTTCCCTGTTTGATTCCATTTCCGCCTCTGCGGAAATGCCGGACCTCGTGGGCCGCCAGCGCCAGTTCGGATTCACTCAGGAGGATGTGGAGCTGATTATCCGCCCCATGATGCTGAAAGGCGCGGAGCCTCTCGGCTCCATGGGAAATGACGCGCCGCTGGCCGTCCTCTCCGGAAAGGCGCCTCTCCTGTTCAATTATTTCAAGCAGCTGTTCGCCCAGGTGACCAATCCGCCCATCGACCCCATCCGGGAGGAACTGGTCATGAGCCTGACTACATACATAGGCAACCATCCCAACATTCTGGAAGAAACGCCGGAGCACGCCCGGCTGATCAAGATGGCGCGCCCCGTCATTACGGATGAAGAACTCAACCGCCTCTGCAATATTCGGGAGGCCGGTTTCCCTTCCGCCAGGCTTTCCATCCAGTTCCCGGAAGGCGGGGACGGGAAAGCCCTGCGGGAGACGCTGGAAAGCCTGGCGGAATCCGCCGTGGGTCTGGTCAGGTCCGGCGTGCGCATTCTGGTGCTGACGGACCGCAACATAGGGCACGGCTACCTTCCCGTTCCCAGTCTTTTGGCCTGTTCCGTGGTGAACCGCGCGCTGGCGGCCGCCGGGCTGCGTTCCGACGTAGGGTTGATTCTGGAAACCGGGGAGGCGAGGGAAACAATGCACTTTGCGCTGCTTCTGGGCTTCGGGGCCACGGCGGTCAATCCGTACCTGGCTCTGGCGACGGTTACTTCCCTGGCCGCACCGCAGGACTGCCCTCTGGATGTAGTGAAAGCCTCCGGAAACTACATCAATGCCATAGACAAGGGACTGCTTAAAATCATGTCCAAGATGGGCATTTCCACGTTGCGCAGCTACCGCTCCTCCCAACTGTTCGAGGCGGTGGGTCTGAACCGGGAACTGATTGACGAATTCTTTCCCGGCACCGTCAGCCGCGTAGGAGGCATAGGTCTGGATGAAATAGCCGCGGAATGCAACCAGCGCGCCGCGCAAAACGCGGAACACGGGGACAAGCTGGATGCGGGAGGGCAGTACAAGTATAAGAAAGGAGGGGAGAACCATCTCTGGAATCCGCAGACACTTCAGGCTTTCCGCGCTGCCGTGCGTGACAATGACGAACGGAAATACCGGGAATTCGCGGATTACAGCAACCGTCAGGCGCAGCATCTCTGCACTTTGCGCGGCCTGTTTGAATTTGCTCCGGCGGATGCTATCCCCCTGGAAGAAGTGGAAAGCGTGGATTCCATTTTGCGCCGTTTCGTTTCCGGAGCCATGTCTTTGGGTTCCCTCAGCCCGGAAGCCCATGAAACCATCGCCATTGCGATGAATAAAATCGGAGCCAAAAGCAATTCCGGGGAAGGGGGGGAAGATGAAGCCCGCTATGAACCCAACGCCCGGGGCGAAGTCCGCTACAGCGCCATCAAGCAGGTGGCAAGCGGGCGTTTTGGCGTGACCATTAATTATCTGCGCCATGCTTCCGAGCTCCAGATTAAGATGGCCCAGGGAGCCAAGCCCGGGGAGGGGGGGCAGCTCCCGGCGCACAAGGTGGATCCATACATCGCCCGGCTGCGCCATTCCATGCCGAACGTCAGCCTCATCTCTCCTCCTCCGCATCATGACATTTACTCCATTGAAGACCTAGCCCAGTTAATTTACGATCTGCGCAACTCCAATCCGGATGCCCGTGTTTCCGTCAAGCTTGTTTCCGAGGTGGGCATCGGCGCGGTTGCCGCGGGGGTGGTGAAGGCCCATGCGGATGTGGTTGTGGTCAGCGGCCACGACGGCGGCACGGGCGCCTCTCCGCTCACCAGCGTGAAGCACGCCGGGCTGCCGTGGGAGCTGGGGCTGGCGGAAACGCAGCAGACACTGGTGCTCAACAAACTCCGTTCCCGCGTCCGGCTCCAGGTGGACGGCCAGTTGCGTACGGGGAGGGACGTCGTGATGGCCGCCCTGCTGGGGGCGGAGGAATTCGGTTTCGGAACCGCCATCCTGGTCTCCATCGGCTGCGCCATGCTCCGCAGGTGCCATGAAAATACGTGCCCGGTAGGCGTCGCCACGCAGGATCCGGCCCTGAGGGCCAAATTCAGCGGCAAGCCGGAATACGTCATCAATTACCTCCGCTTCGTGGCCCAGGAAACGCGGGAAATCCTGGCTTCACTGGGGCTTCGTTCCCTAGATGAAGCCGTAGGCAGGGCGGATCTGCTTTCCGTAAACCGCGCCATAGATTTTTACAAGGCCCGGCATTTGGACTTTTCCTCCATCCTGCATGCGGCAGAGGGGGACGGACGCAGGTTTGACCCCTCTTTTGAAAAGGAACCGCTGGACAATTACGACCGCCGCCATCTGCTGCCGGCATTAAAGCCCCTGCTGGAAAAGGGGGAAAAGACGGAACTCTGCCGCGACGTCCGCAATGTGGACCGGACGGTAGGGACGGAACTTTCCGGTGAGTTGGTGATGAAATTCGGGCCGCGCGGCCTGGCGGAAGATACGCTTACGGTGCACTTCACCGGATGTGCGGGGCAAAGCTTCGGGGCTTTTCTGGCTCCCGGCGTTACCTTTGAACTTGTCGGGGAGGCGAATGACTTTGTTGGGAAGGGCCTGTCCGGCGGCAAAATCATCGTGCGTCCCCCGGATCATATCTCCTACGTACCGTCGGACAACGTCATCGCCGGAAACGTCATCGGCTATGGGGCCACTTCCGGCAGCATCTTCCTTCACGGGCAGGCCGGGGAACGTTTCGCCATCCGCAACAGCGGCGCCAAAATGGTGGTGGAAGGCATTGGCGACCACGGCTGTGAATACATGACCGGGGGCCGTGTGGCGGTTCTCGGCAAGGTGGGCGTCAATTTCGCCGCGGGGATGACCGGCGGCCTGGCCTACGTGTATGATGCGGACAACAACTTCGATCAGAAATGCAACCTGGGCAGCGTGGACCTGGAAACGGTCATGCCGCATTCCGCCGATGAAGCGGAATTGCTTCAGCTCATTTACGAGCATTATATGGCTACCAGGAGCCGCAGGGCTTACGACCTGTTAAACAACTGGCCGGAAGAACGCGGCAAATTCATCAAGGTATTCCCGGTGGAATACCGGCATGCCCTGGCCATGCATTCCTGAAAGAAGCATGCAGCAGTTTTCTGTTGTTTGGGGTAAGGCAGGGGCCTCCGCGGGTGCGGAGGCCCCCATTTTTTCAGAGGCCTGTCTGCTGTTTCATGGCCGGGCATTTTGGCGCCGCTTTTCCTCCTTGAGCCATTCCGCATTTGAAGCTGGCAATTTGCCTGTCCGGCGGCATTTCGGAGGCTGTTCCGTTCGTTTGCCGGGTAACGGCCGTTCCGGCTGCCGGACATTTGGAGACGAATGTTCCGGATAAGAAGGTTTTTATGACCGTGCTGTCAGTTGATAAAGAAATGCAGCTACATGGATGGGGATGGTAGTTGCGGTTGATGTCAGGAGGAAGGTCAAATGTTCCGGCAATGCCCGGTTCTGAGCGGATTATGAATTCGAAGTCAACAGGAAAGTTTGAATGGAAATGTGTTAGTGGAGTTTGGGTTTTGGAAATTCGGCTGGATGGCAATTGATAAAAAAGTGAATTGAAAGGTAACTGATTGGTATTCTTGTTATTTAGTTATTCAGGGAATTGCCGCGAATTCATAATCCGTTAGGTTTGCTCCAGTGGGTGTTTGGCATTTTCTGCCAAGCTGCTCCAATTAACTACGCAATGAATATATGACGAGGAAAACCGGCCCTCTCCAGGTGGAGAGGGCCGGTTTTTTGAGGAAATTCTGTAAGGGAGTTCCTTTCCCTTTTTGAGGCTTGCGCCGGCAGAATATTTTTTCCTGCGCCTTTCCATGAAAAAGTGCGGCCGCGGGGGCGGACGCACTTGCGGAGACGGAAGGCAGAGCAGGGATTCCTACTTTTTAGGCGTTATATTGCGCATGTTGCGGCCTTTAGCTTTGCGCTGCTGTTCTTCCAGGGCCGCACGCTGCTGCTCCATCATCTTTTGGAAAAAGCCCGACTTTTTCTTTTTGGCGGGGGAAAGCACGGGCATGGGCAAGCGGCGGATAAGGGCCGTTTGTCCTATGGAGATCAAATTCTGCGTGGTCCAGTACAGGGCCAGGGCGGAAGCGAAATTATAACAGAACAGGAAGAACATCACAGGCATCAGGTTCATAATAATGCGCTGGGAGCGTTCCCCCGCCTGAGGCGTCATCCTCATCTGGATAATCATGGTTACGGCCATGATGAGAGGCAGAATATTGATTGGAACGCCGAACAGGTGGCCCACGGTATCAGGCAGGGAAAGATCCGTCATCCACAGGCAGAAGGGCTGCCCCCTCAGTTCTGCGGAATACTGGAGCACACGGTAAAAGGCAAAGAAAATGGGAATCTGGATAAGCATGGGGACGCAGCCGCTGGCCGGGTTGATGCCGTATTTCTGGTACAGCTTCATCATTTCCATGTTCACCTTCTGAGGGTCGTCCGGATATTTCTCCTTGAGTTTGACCATCTCCGGCTGAACCAGGGACATGCGTTTCATGGCCATATAGGATTTTTTGTGCAGCGGCCAGATGAGAGCACGGACAACGATGGTCATGCAGATAATGGCTACGCCCCAGTTGCCGAACCATCCGTGGAAGAGGTTGAGCAGCCAGTTCATCGGAACGCTCAGGAATACGAGCCAGCCGTATGCCATGATATCGCTGATGGCGGGATAGGAAAGATTCAGGTCACGCAGGTAGGCGTTGAATTTGGGGCCGGTGTAAATATCGTAGGTGAGCGTCTTGATTTCATTGGGGGCCATGGTCAGATTGGGGATTCCCATGGCCACGGTGACGCCGGGCACCAGGGTGTTGCCTTCATGCGTCAAAGGAAATTCCTGGCGGGTGGCGTACACGGTGGACCCCCTGGACTGGTCCTGGGGAAGAAGGATGGTGGCGTAATACTGGCTCATGACGCCGGCATAAGTCAGGTCCTGGAGGGGGCCTTCCAGGACGCGGGCCTTGGCGCTGCTGAAAAAGCCGCCTGTGAAATAGGAAGGCACTTCCTGTTCCAGGGAGCCGTCTGCATGGTAAAAGAAATGGGTGTAGGTATCTTTTGGTTCGCTTTTAGCGATAGGATAGGCGCTCCCGCCGAAGATGCCCATGTAGCGCAGATCCTGGACATTGGGAGATTTATTGAGCAGGGAGACGGTCAGGCGAATGAGATATTTGCTGCCGGGCAACACTTCCCCTTCCAGATTTTTGACGGGGTGCAGGGTGTACGTTTTTGAGATGAAAAGCTGCCGTGCGGGGTCATAGCCTTCCAGGGTTACGGAGTCCGCCGTGCGTTTCACTTCCTTATACACGGTGTTGTCATAGGAAGGATCCTGGGTGGCGTCCATGTTGAAAACGAGTTCTCCGATGCCCCGTTGCTGGGCTTCGTTAATCGTGATATTATGGTCCGCGACTTTTTGGGAGTCCACGATATCGTTGTGCAGGGTAACCGTGCCGATGGAACCCCCTATGCGGTTGAACGTGTAAGTGATGAAGGGTTCCTGCCTCCCATTCACTTCCTGCGTGGCTACCAGAGTGATCGGGGCGGTTTTGTCTTCTTCAAGGGCTTTGTTGACGGAGGCCTGTTCCGGGGCGGAGGTTCCGGCTCCGGGGCGGACGCCGGCAACCGGGGCATTGGCTGCGGCGGCGGCAGCCGCCTGCGGTGCGGGAATGGGGGCGGTTTCAGCCTTTTCATTGTTGCCCATGTAAATATTCAGGCCCAGAAGGGCGGCGCAGACGCCTATGATGATCCATGCTGTGCGATCCATAATGTGATATAGCTTGATTGGAGTTGGTGAAAGGAAAGGGAAAGAAAGGTAATTGTTCAGCGTGGGTGGCGCGCCGGGGGCACGGGATCATAACCTGATCCGCCCCACGGGTTGCATCTTAAAATACGCCATGTGCCAAGAAGAAAGCCGCGCCAGGCTCCGTGGATGCGAACGGCCTGGATGAAGTACTGGGAACAAGTGGGTGTATAGCGGCTCCCGGGCCCCCCCAGGGCATGCAGGGGAGCGCTGATGAAGGTTTGGTACCCCTTCACAAGGGTGATGAGCAGCCATTTCATCATGTCTTGTCTTGTTCCCGGGAAAGAAGTTGCAATTTAAGTTTTCGGGCGGCTTTCCGCCAGTCCCGTTCCAGGTCGGCGTAGCTGGCTTCCACGGCCCTCCAGCGGAGGACGCACACCAGGTGTACGCCGTTTTCAAAAGGAGCCCCGTGCGCCCTCAGTATTTCCCTCACGCGTCTCCGCAGTTTGTTGCGGACAACGGCACAGCCGATTTTTTTCGTACAGATGATACCGAATTTGGAGGGTTCCTCCGGATGTTCCAAAGGGGCTGCGCTTAAAACAATAAGCCGACCTGCTACGGATGGCCCCTCGTTGCGTACCCGGGCAAATTGGAATGCCCTGGTCATGCTTTGTTGACGAGTAAGACGCATCTCCCGCGGGTCGGCCCGTGAAAAGAAGTTCCAAGGAGGCGTTAACCGGATCCTGGCGGCTGGATTAACGGCCGTGCTGGATGGTGTGGCGCTTGTACTGGATTTCGGCTCCCTTGGGAAGCAGGCGCTTGCGGCCTTTAGCGCGGCGGCGGCGGATGATGTCCGCTCCGTTCTTGGTGGCCATGCGTGCACGGAATCCGAACTGACGCTTGCGGCAACGCTTGGATGGTTGATAAGTCCTCTTGCTCATGATGTTGAAAGATGCTTCTTGTGAATTACTAGATTCAGTGCCGTCCGTCTAAGCGGCCTATGCACAACCGGACGAAAAGGATAACTATTTTGATTGTTTTGTCAATCCGTCAGGCGATTAATTTGCCGTTTTTCTTGCGGAAAGCACTGGGATAAGTAGTCTTTATGATTGATAGACAGTGTTTTTCTATTCCAGAAAAGCCCGCCTGCTTTACAGAAAGAGCAGTTCCGCGTATGTGGGGACGGGCCACAGGTCTGCGTCCGTCAGGCTTTCCAGCATATCAATGGTGCTTCTCAAATTGTCCATGCCCGTCTGGATGGCCCTGGTATCGGCTTCATCCACGGCGCGGCGCAGTTCCCTCACCTGTCCGGGGAGAATATCCAGCAGCGTGCCGATTTGGTTGGCGCGATCCGTAGTAGCTTTCATTCCCGCCTTGATTCCGGATGCCTTCATCTGGGCAATGGCGGTGGTAAGCTGCGTGAGCTGTTCCGTTACGGCGGGGATGTAAAGGGTTTCCACCATCAGGAGGGCCGTTTCCGCTTCAATGTTGATTTCCTTGTGGAATATTTCCGTCTGGATTTCATGGCGGGCGTGGAGTTCTACGGGGCTAACCACTTTGTACTTTTCAAAAAGCGCCTTGGCCTTGGGCGTTTCCAGAGCGGCCAGGGCTTCAATGGTGCCGGGGATGTTGGGGAGATTGCGGCGTTCCGCTTCCTCTACCCAGGCTTCTCCGTAGCCGTCTCCGCTGAATAGAATGCGCTTATGCTTCTTGATGATGTTTTGAAGGAGCTTGTTGAGGGTGGCGTGGAACTCCTCGGGCTTGTCCTTGACAGGTTCCAGAATGGTGCAGATTTCATCCAGGCTTTCCGCCACAATGGTATTTAGAACCGTCATGGGCCATGCACAGGTTTGGGAGGAACCTACGGCGCGGAATTCGAATTTATTGCCTGTGAAGGCAAAGGGGCTGGTGCGGTTCCGGTCGGAGGCGTCCAGAGGGAACATGGGCAGGGTGTCCACGCCGATGTTGATGGTCTTTTGGGTGCGCGCTTTTTTAGTGCCTCCTTTCTCGATTTGCTCAATGATTTCATCCAGCAGATCTCCCAGGAAGATGGAAATGATGGCCGGGGGGGCTTCATGGGCACCCAGGCGGTGTTCATTGCCGGATTTGGCGACAGAGGCGCGCAGCAGATCCGCATGTTCGTCCACGGCCTTGATGGTGGCGCAGAGCAGAGTGAGGAAGATGGCGTTTTCCTGCGGGCTGGAACCGGGATTGAGCAGGCTGCCGTAACCGGGGGCGGAGAGGGACCAGTTGTTGTGCTTGCCGGAGCCGTTCATGCCGGAGAAGGGCTTTTCATGCAGCAGGCAGACCATGTCATGCTTGTTGGCGGTTTTCCGGAGCACCTCCATGACCAGCATATTATGGTCCACGGCCAGGTTCTGGCTTTCAAAAATGGGCGCGATCTCAAACTGGCCGGGAGCGACTTCATTGTGGCGCGTTTTGGCCGGGATGCCGAGTTTCCAGAGGGCTTCGTCCACGTCCACCATGAATTCCAGCACGCGGTCCTTGATGGAGCCGAAGTAGTGGTCTTCCATCTGCTGGTGCTTGGGGGGCACATTGCCGAAGAGGGTGCGTCCGCACATCATCAGGTCCGGGCGCAGGGCATAAAGCTGCTTGTCCACCAGGAAGTATTCCTGCTCCGCCCCCAGGTCGGCGCTGACATGAATGTTGTCCGGACCACCAAAGCAGGACAACAGCCGCTTGGCCTGCCGGGTGACGGCAGTCATGGATCTCAGGAGAGGCGTCTTTTTGTCCAGCGCCTGTCCCTTGTAAGAGCAGAAAGCGGTTGGGATGCAAAGCGTGGCGCCGTTTTCCGTCCGTTTGATGAAGGCGGGGCTGGTGGGGTCCCATGCGGTGTAGCCGCGTGCTTCAAAGGTGGCGCGGAGACCGCCGGAAGGGAAGCTGGAGGCGTCCGGCTCGCCCTGCACCAGGCTCTTGCCGGAAAATTTGAGTTCCAGATTTCCCTCCGGGTCCACGTCCACAAAGGAGTCGTGCTTTTCCGCCGTGCTCCCATTGAGAGGCTGGAACCAGTGCGTGTAGTGGCTGGCTCCCTTTTCCAGAGCCCACGTCATCATGGCCTGAGCCACTTCATTGGCGATGTCGGGGTCCAGTTTTTCGTCCTTGCGGATGGTAGCCAGCAGTTTTTTGTAAACGGGGCGGGGCAGGTAATTGCGCATGGTCTCCATGTTGAAGACATCCTGACCGTAAATTTCCGCAATAAAGGTTGCGGCGTTGCCAACATCGGAAGGTGGGTTTGTATGCATCTTGATAGGGAACGCGCCAAAAGGCTCGGAACATACCAAACCTTAAAAGAGACTTTTTGGCAAGCCGAATCCTGCCCTATTTCTTCAGGAAAAGGACTTCTTCCGCCCCCATCCGTTTTCGGGAAGAAGCGTAAACGGTTTTCCGGTTTCTATGGTTCTCCGGCGGCAATGGCGAAATTGGGGAAGGAGGGAAACGCTTTAAAGGAAGGGATGGACCGTGATTGTCGGGAAGAGGGCCGGACGGGAGTTGGTGAAGCGCCGGGTTTTTTGTTTCATGAAACAGCGCGGGTGCCTGCCGATCGGTATTTTCCCGTATCTTGCAAGAAATTTATTTCGTTTTCAGTAGTAATAAGTACAACCATATTATTGTGAAATGCGTTTTCTGTTAATAGCAAGATGTTTATTGTTGATGATGCTGTGTTGTGCGGGAGCGGGGATGCGGCTTCATGCCCAGCCTTTGAATAAGGGCCGGATTGCCATTCTGGGTGATAGTATTGCTTACGCGGGCCATTGGGCCAATGAAGTGGAAAACACCTTGAGGGATGATAAAAAATTTGCAGCCTGCGAGATTGTCAACTTTGCCGTTCCCAGCGAGACGGTAGCCGGGTTGAGCGAATATGGCCATGCGGGCGGCAGATTCCCCCGTCCATGCCTGCATGAGCGCCTCAGCCGGATTCTCAAGATGTACCAGCCTCAATTGATTCTGGCCTGCTACGGGATGAATGACGGCCTCATGCAGGCGTTTGACAAAGCGCGTTTTCAAGCGTACCAGGAAGGGAATATCCGCCTTAAAAAGGCTGCCGATGCGGTAAAAGCGGAGATTGTCTTCATTACTCCTCCATTGTTCCGGGGGGATTCCGCTGAACAGGCTGAGTACGACGCTGTATTGGACAAGTACGCGGAATGGCTGGTTTCTAAAAGAAAAGACGGCTGGAAAGTCATAGATATCCGTCCCGGGCTTCGGAAACTCATTGCCAGAGAGAAGGCAGGGAATCCCGGTTTCAGGTATTCCGGTGACGGCGTGCACCCCGGCCCGGAAGGGCACCATATGATAGCCCGGGAAGTTCTTGCCGGGCTGGTCCCGGAAATAGGCCTTGCTCCTGAGGTTGCGGAAAAAGACCATCGGCCGACGCCGGATACGATGAAAAAACATGAGAAAGTCCGCAATGAATGGCTGGTAAAAACAGGACATGCACGGCCGGAAATTCCGGGGTATGATCCGGAAATGGCCAAGCGTCAGTTCCCTAGGACGGTTTCTGTCTGGAATGGTTTTTTACGGGAGGAGTTTGCCGTGGGCGGCCGCAGGGCATTCATCGTCTTTCCCGACAAGGCTGTTGTTTCCGGAAAAGAACAGTTGTGGATATGGCGGCCGCAATTTTTTGATTATAAGCCTATAGCAGATCTCGAACTGGTAAAGCGCGGTTATGCGGCGGTATTTATCAGCATGGAAGACCTTTACGGTTCTCCCAAGGCCATGGATGTGATGGATCAATTTTACAGGTATCTGGTGGATGAACGCGGTTTTTCCAGAAAAACGGTGTTGTTTGGACTGAGCCGTGGAGGCCTTTATGCGCTTAACTGGGCGGAGAAGAATCCTTTGTGCGTGGCTGGCGTTTATGTGGATGCCCCCGTCTGTGATTTCAAAAGCTGGCCGGCGGGCAGGGGCAAGGGCAAAGGTTCGCCGGATGACTGGAACAAATGCCTGCGCGCCTACGGCTTTAATGAACAGCAGGCTTTGTCCTATAAGGGTAACCCCGTGGACAATATGCGCGGCATGGCTAAAGCCGGAATTCCTTTGTTGTTTATTTCCCGGACGGAAGATGACGTAGTCCCTATTGAAGAGAATACGGATGTTTTCGCTAAGCGTTACGCCGGGATGGGGGGGCCTGTAAGAGTCATCCGCCGGTCCGGAGGGCATCATCCGCACGGTTTTGACAATCCTGCCCATATCGTAGATTTTGTTCTTTCCGTTACCGGACAGCCCGTCCCCTTGCGCGTTGCGTGCCTGGGAGACAGTAATACTTTTGGAGCAGGAGTAGCCGGAGCCAATAAGGATGTTTTGCGCTGGAGCCATCTTCTTGGTCAGGAATTGAGGGAAAAATTCAAACGGAAAGAAATAGAAGTGCTGAACTGCGGCGTTAACGGGCGTACCCTTCTGGCCAAGGGAGACCTTCCCTATATTAAAACGGGCGAGTACCGGAATGCGCTCAATTCCCATGCACAGATTGCCATTATCGCGTTAGGCACCAATGACGCCAAACCGCAGAACAGGAAATTCCTGTCCGAGTTTAAGCAGAATTATGCCGCCATCATCGCCGAACTGCGGGAAAACATGCCCGGTATTCAAATCTATTGCGCAATTCCGCTTCCCTCGTGGCAGTCTTCCAGCCAAATTGACAAGGAAACGGTGAAAAATAAAATTGTCCCTCTTGTGAAGCAGGTTGCGAAGGACAATAATTGTAAAACCATCGACTTTTTCACCCCTTTTCAAGATAAACCGGAACTTTTTCCCGATGGCGTTCATCCCAATGCCGATGGGCAGGTGATTATGGCTGATGCTGCGCTCAAGGAACTTCTGAAGAAGTAGTTTTTTAATTTAATCAATACGGAATAAATGAACGCCAGACTATCGGCAATCACAGGTTCGATTCTCCTGCTGTCGTCCCCGCTGCAGGGATTTTCCGCAACAACTCATCCGGATTCCTGCATGAACCGGGATTGGAAAAAAGAGATTCCCCTGCCAGTATATCCAAACCGGGAAATGACGGAACTTTATCATCAAACATGGGAAATTGCGGCTGGGCGCGTCAGGAAAGGGCCGGAAGGGCTACCCGCGTCTCCCTATATGGATGAAAATTGCTACGAAGATCAAATCTGGATATGGGACACCTGTTTCATGGTGCTTTTTGCCAAGTATGCGCCCAGGGCGTTTCCCGGAATAGAAAGTCTGGATAATCTTTACAAACCTATCCATGAAAAAGCCGCTACGCCCCTTAGAATCCATTTAGTGGATAATCCCCCGCTGTTTGCTTGGGTGGAAAAGGAATATTTTGATTTCACAGGAGATAAGAGGCGGCTTAATCATCTTCTTAGTGAAAAGCGGTATTTGCAGAAGCATTTCAAATGGTTTGCCCGGGCTAAGGCAGGTGAACGGTTTGAATGTTCCCCCCAGCGTATTTACTTGAATTCCATTGGGGATGATGGCTTTACCTGGACGGGGAGAGCGAGCGGAATGGACAATACTCCCCGCGGGCGTGATGCCGGAGGATACCATAAGGTGCTATGGGTGGATGCCATTTCCCAGCAGGCTCTTAGCGCCTACTGCATTGCTGCCATGGAACAGGCTCTGGGAAATGAGGATGAAGCAAGAAAATGGAACGCTGAATATGAAGCGCTTAAGAAAAAGATCAACCATCTTTACTGGGATGAGCGGGATGGATTTTATTACGATGTCACCATTGCGGACAAACAGCCCTGCCGCGTTAAAACCATTGCTTCCTATTGGCCCCTTCTGGCCCGGATTGCGTCCAGGGAACAGGCGCGGAGCATGGTAAATCATCTGATGAATCCCGGGGAATTCGGAGGCAGTTATCCTACTCCTTCCCTGGCCCGCTCGGATAAGGATTATCATCATCAAACCGGGGATTACTGGCGGGGTGGAATTTGGCTGCCGACGACATATATGGCGATTAAGGCCATTGAAAAGTATGGCTACCATGAGGAGGCCGATGCTATTGCCGAGAAGGTTATCAACCAGCAGCTTGCCGCTTACAGGAATATGGAACCGCATACTGTCTGGGAGTGCTACAGCCCAAGCGGAGATGCTCCCTCCACTGAACACGGACGCCGTGTAAGACCGGAATTTTGCGGCTGGTCAGCCCTGGGGCCGATTGCGTTGTTCATTGAAAATGTGCTGGGTTTTAAGAAAGTGTCCGCCGCCGGAAAGGAAGTCCGGTGGAGGTTGAAAAAAAACAAGGGCCGCCATGGAATCAGGAATTTGAGGTTTGGCGATATTGTAACCGATATTGTTTTTAATGGTGAAGGCACGGTGTCGGTCACGTCGAATGCTTCTTACTCTCTAATCATTAATGGCAATACTTATTCAGTAAGGAAGGGGGATACTGAAATTAAGCTGTAAGGACCTTCTGTTTATCCACGGAAGGGCGTCATTGATGTTCTTCCGCGGAGTTTTTTCCTTTTGCCGGGGCAAGATGCGGGTTTTTCCCGTGCCTGCGCCAATTTTTTTCTTTTGGAGGCGGCCTGAGAGGCAAGGGTGACAAAGGAAATTCCGGAAGGGCGGCAAGGCAATGTTCCGGAACATTACTTGAAAGGTAATGTTGTCTGCCGTTTTAACGGGGAGAGCAGGCTTCCTCCATATGCCTTACGGAAATTTTTTGGTAAAGGGTATGGGTTTGTCCGGGGGCGAGGGAAATGGAACGGGGCTCCGCGTTTCCCGTTTCAATGCACAGGAATTTATTCCAGGACTCCGCACCCAGGTCCGCCATGTTTTTGGCGCCCTGTTGTCCAGGATTCCAGACGATGACGGAAGAGGCATGGTTCCGCTCCACCGTGATGGTGCGGTTCAGCATGAGGTCTTCCAGCATTGTTTTTCCCGAACAGGAGGGTAAGTTGTAAACGCGGTCCAGACACCCCAGCGGCGCCAGCGGGTGTTCTCCGTGCTTCATGGGCTGGGCGGCTTCTTCCCGGAACGGGATGTCCTCCAGCCCATGAACGCGGCATTTGGTCAGGTTGCCGACGGCAAAGTAGTTGTGGAAGGCTTCCGTGAGCTTGCAGGGCTGCGTGCGCGCCGTGGTTTCCAGCTTCATGGCCAGCGTGCAGCCCAGGGTAAGGCGCAGGATGGCGGCGGGATAGGATTCATCTTCCGGATAGAAAGCCAGGGAGAGCAGGACGTTGCCGCACTTGTCCATTTCCTGGTGGTGGAGGTGCCATTCCGAGGTGCGCGCTATGCCGTGGGACGGTGCTCCTTCCCGGGGGCCGAACCAGGGCCAGCAGACGGGGATGCCTCCGCGGATGGCTTTGCCGGGGACAAAAGCTGCGTTGGGAGAAAGAAAAAGGCATTCCTCATGCCCTGCCGGCTTCCATGAGGTGAGGTGCGCTCCCTGAAGGCACAGGGATGCCGTGCAGAGCGGTGTTGTTACGTCCAGGAAAGAAAGCCCCTGGTTTGTTGTGCGCCGGACGGTCATGGCTGAAGGCGTTCAATTGTCCAGGAGCCGTTTTCCTGAAGTTTGTACATGAAACGGTCATGCACGCGGCCGGGGCCGCCCTGCCAGAATTCAAAGGTATCCGGGATAATTCGGTAACCGCCCCAGAAGGAGGGAAGGGGAATTTCTCCCTTGGAGAATTTGTTTTTCAGTTCCATCAACTTCATTTCCAACAGTTTTCTTCCGGAAATGACGGAGCTTTGGTGTGAAACCCAAGCTCCAAGCTGGGATTCCTTGGGGCGGGTGAGGAAATATTTCAGGGATTCCGCGCGGGAGACTTTGACGGCTTTTCCGTAAATGATGATCTGGCGTTCCAGCATTACCCACGGAAGCATCATGCAGACCTGCGGATTTTCTTCAATATCGCGGGCCTTGTGGCTGCCGTAGTTGGTGAAGAAAACAAAGCCCGTCCGGTCAAAATATTTGAGCAGCACGGTGCGCAGGGAGGGCCTGCCCTGGGCGTCCGCCGTGGCCAGGGAAAAAGCGTTGGGTTCCGGAATATCCGCTTTCAGGGCCTGTTCAAACCAGGTTTGGAATTGTTCAAAGGGATTTTCCGCCAGGTCCTTTCTGTGCAGCTGGCCTTTGAGGTATTCTTCTCTGAAATTGGACAAGTCCATGGCGTGTTGAACGATGAGGGGTTATTCTACGCTGAAATCCAGCCCCAGGTCCAGGGAGGGGGCCGAGTGGGTCACGTAGCCTACGGAGACGAAGTCCACGCCGGATTCCGCAATGGCGGCTACCGTGTCCAGATGAACGCCTCCGCTGGCTTCCAGCAGGGGGGTGGTGCGTCCTCCGCGCATGGCGACGGCTTGTTTCAGCATTTCCGGCGTCATGTTGTCCAGAAGGATATGGTCCACGCCTTCCAGTTTAAGGAAGTTGCCCACCTGTTCCAGGGTGTCCGCTTCCAGCTGGATTTCCACGCCGGGCTTTTCCTGACGCAGCCTGTTGATGCATTCCTGGAGGTGTTCCGTATTTCCATCCGTCATCAGGTGGTTGTCTTTCACCATGGCACGATCATAAAGGCCCATGCGGTGGTTGGTGCCTCCGCCATGGAGCACGGCCGCTTTTTCCAGCAGACGGTAGCCGGGAGTGGTTTTGCGGGTATCCAGAATGCGGGCGCTGGTGTGGGAAATGGCTTTCACATATTGTCTGGTGAGCGTAGCTACTCCGGAAAGACGCTGGATGAAGTTGAGGGCGGTGCGTTCCGCCCCAAGAATGGAGCGGGCGGAACCTTCAATAAGCATCACCACGGCGCCGGGCGCCACGGCTTCCCCGTCATGCAGGTAAACTTCCACCTTCAGGGTGGGATCCACCTTGCGGAAAACTTCCGCCGCGACATTGACGCCGGAAAGAACGCCTTTTTTCCGGGGGGTCAAAATAGCTCTGGCTGTCAGATGTTCCGGGACGAAGTATGTGGAAGTCACGTCGCCGGAGCCGAAGTCTTCGGCCAGCGCCAGATTGATCAGGGTTTCCACGTTGTCGGATACGGTTTCTGCGGGCATGAAAGAAAAGCGGCTTAATATTCGCGGTTAAGAAGATAGTTGGCCAGTTCCACCAGGCGGGCGCGGCGTTCTTCCGGGAAAATCATCAGGGCATCCAGAGCCGCCTGAGTGCGGCATTTGGCTTCGGAACGGGCGCCGTCCAGGCCAATCAGGGCCGGACAGGTGGATTTCTGGGAATTGACGTCCTTGCCGGCGGTCTTGCCGAGTTTTTCCGTGGAAGCCGTCAGATCCAGAATGTCGTCAATCACCTGGAAAGCCAGCCCCAGGTTGTAACCGAAGTCCGTCAGAGCTTCCAGCTGGGACTCCGTGGCGTTTGCGGACATGCCGCCGAAGCGAAGGGCCGTGGTTAGCAGGGCGGCCGTCTTCCCTTCGTACACGGTGCGGACTTCCGGTTCGGAAAGCTGCTTGTGTTCTCCCTCCAAATCCAGAATCTGGCCTCCGATGAGCATGGTGCTGCCGCCGGTGGCTGCCAGCTCCCTCACGTAATCCCTGACGGTATAGCGTTCCGTATCGTCCACCTGGGCGATTACGGCAAAAGCCTCCGTCAGCAGCGCGTCTCCCGCCAGGATGGCGACGCCTTCTCCGAAGGCCTTGTGGCTGGTGGGTTTCCCACGGCGCAGATCGTCGTTGTCCATGGCTGGCAGGTCGTCATGGATGAGGGAATACGTATGCATCATTTCCACGGCGCAGGCGGGAACCAAGGCGTCCACTGCCAGTCCTCCGCAGGCCTCCGCCGCCGCCAGGCAAAGGACGGGGCGCATTCTTTTCCCCCCCGCAAATATGCTGTAGCGCATGGCTTTGTGGATGGTTTCGGGGCTTTCGTTCTCTGCTGGCAGCAGTCTGTCCAGCGCTGCGTCAATCAGGGCGCATTGTTCTGTGATGTAGTCGTTCAGTGATTGTTCACACATGGCGTTATGGAATAGGTGCGGGGTGTGGAGGAAACAGGTCAGCGGTTGACCAGCAATTCCGCGATTTGTACGGCGTTGAGCGCGGCCCCTTTTCGGACCTGATCGCCCACGACCCAGAGAGTCAGGGCATTGTCAATCGCCATGTCCATGCGCATGCGCCCTACGTAGCAGGTATCTCCGTTGGTGCTGTCCAGCGGGGTGGGCCACACGCCCTCCGCTGGGTTGTCCATCAGGGCGACTCCGGGTTTGCCTTCATAGGCGCTGCGGGCAGTTTCCAAGTCCACAGGTTTTTCAAACTGGGCGGTAACGGAGATGGAATGGGAACGGTAAACGGGCACGCGCACGCAGGTGCATGTTACCTTGAGTTCGGGCAGGGAAAGAATTTTACGGCCTTCATTAAGCATCTTAAGCTCTTCCTTGGTATAGCCGTTTTCCGTAAAGGAATCGATCTGGGGAAGAAGATTGAAGGCTATCTGGTGGGGATAAACATTTTTCACTACGGGATGGCCGTCCACTACGGCGCGCACCTGGGTTTCCAGTTCCGCAATGCCGTGCTGGCCGCTGCCGGAAACCGCCTGATAACTGGAGGCGATGACGGTTTTCAACCCGAAACGCTGATGCAGAGGGAAGAGGGCCATCAGCGTAATGATGGTGGTGCAGTTCGGGTTGGCGATAATATTGCGGGGGTGGTTGAAGGCCGCTTCCGGATTGATTTCCGGCACCACCAGGGGCACGTCCGGCTCCTGCCGGAAGGCGGAGGAATTGTCAATGACCACACAGCCCGCAGCCGCCGCGATAGGAGCGAATTTCAGGGAAATGCCTCCACCTGCGCTGAACAGGGCGATATCCACCCCATCAAAGGATTTTTCCGTCAATTCTTCTACAGTCAGCATTTTCCCACGGAAAGCGACCTGTTTTCCGGCGGACCGGGCGGAGGCCAGAAGCTTCAGGGAACCTACGGGAAAATTGCGTGTTTCCAGGCAGGACAGGATTTCAACGCCCACCGCTCCGGTGGCGCCGACGATGGCAACATGGGGTGCTTGGTTCATGATTGTTGTCAGAAAATGACGGATATTTTCCGTCCGCCCCCATTATACGGCAGCCCGGTCATATGGCAATACGATTGCAAGCCTTCAGGCTTAAAAATGAAAAACTGTCCGGGATTCTACACCCCGGACAGTTGTTGAAAAACGGGAAAGATCGCGTTTTTTATTTCAGCGCTTGCGGCGCAGCATCAGCAGGGACAGGCCCAAAAGGCTCAGGGATGCCGTAGCCGGTTCCGGAACGACATCCTCAGCAGTGGCTGACATGGAAAAAAGCAGGTTGGAGTTCGTGTTTCCGCCGCCATTGCGGGTGGACATCACAATGTAAGCCGTGTCGCTGGTAAGGGGAGTATCGCTCAAGTCCACGGACAGGGTCATGCCTGTTTGAATCAGGGAAGAGGCCTGACCGGTCAACTGGCTGATCTGCCAGCCTTCTGCCGTCTGATAAACGATATTGAGCGTCGTGAAGTTTGCTCCGGATTGCAGCCCGGTGCAGTCCACGGAAAGAGTCAATCCGGTATAGCTGGCGTAATCACTGGTAAGCGTTACCGCTGTTCCTACGATAGAGCCGCCGTAAGCATTTCTGTTGATGAAAGACACGGATACATCAGTATCCCCGGATGCGGTGACGCTGCCGTAAATACCGGAGCCGGAATTGCCGTTTGCAGTGGTGCCTTGCCAGCCGGTGGTGCCTTGCAACCATGTGACGACTTTTTGTGCAGTGATGACACTTCCGCTGTTGACGTCTCCGAATCCAGACAATTTAAGGTTTGCAGGCAGAGATTCCCCTTCGGCTGCCTCCCCATTTAGGTCGATTGCTACGGTGGCGGCCATCCCTGCGCCGCAACACAAAGCCATAAGACCGGAAAGAAATAATGTGTTCTTCATGGTTGTTCGTTGCTCTTTTTTATTGCTGTAATTTGCCGGGCTGTCTTGAACCCGGCTCATGATGAATAAAGCGGATTTTCAATCCGATATGCCCTGAAAACAGTGCATGAGTTTCTCTTTCTGCAGGGTGCGGGACTGTTTCCTGCGGCTGTTGAAACGGACATTCCCGGCAGATGTACCAGCTTTCAGGGAAAAGAGTTCTCCGGTTTTCAGACTTATCTTGAGCAGTCTCAAAAGCTGGCGGCGGTTTCTGCACAGGTGGATATTTCGGCAGGCTTTCCGTATGCATAAAAAAGGTTTTCAATGATGCAATAAAGTTCGGCACAAATTCTTGGTTATCAAAATTTACGCTTGACTTCCGGATTGAAAATCCGGCATATCCTCACTTTCCATGAAAGGCAACAAAACAGGCTCCCGATTTTAGGGAGCCTGTCTTTAAAGGAAAGAGCGGTGCAAGCCTGCTATTTAACCCATTTTCCCGCGCCTTCCGGCAGCCTGCCGTCAGAGACGGGGCCGTAGCGGGTGGATTCCGTGTTGCCCCAGAGGGGGACGCCTACGATGCGTTTCCACCAGCGGGACATGCTGGCTCCCGTATAGCAGCCGAAGCTCCAGCAGTCGGACTGCGGCGTGAAAATATCCCGCCGTATCCTGTTCAGGTCCGTCTCATGGATCCATTCCGTGGAAACGGCCATGATATTGTTGCCGTAGTCCAGCATCCACGCATAGCAGTTGGAATGGCCGAAGTAGTAAAAGGATTCCACCTTATCGCCGTGGAAGCGCGGGGAGGAATTCAGCGCCCGGATGGCCTGGTCGGCGTTGTTTACCCAGACGAGCCTGATTTTATACTTGGAAGCCAGGTCCGCAATCCAGCGGGTGTAAGGTTTGCCGTCTTCCTTCCCCCGGGTTGCGTAACCGGGGCGGTAAACAATCCAGGTGATTCTGGCGGCAGGATCTTGCTGCTGGATCTGGGCGATGCGGATGGTGGAGGCCCTTACAAAGTTGGCCCACCAGTTGTCATGCCTGTCAGGCTGTATTCTCAGCCCTTCCCATTGCCTGAGTGCGGGGCCGCCGCACATGACGACGTGAACGGCCCGGGACAGTCCCGTGCCGCCCAGCAACAGGGCCAGAGCGAGAAAAAGGCGTGAAAGCATGCCCGCACCCTACCTTTGCTCCCCGTATCTGTCAATCCGGCGGAGCGTTTTTTGCGGGAACAGACGCGCGTGAAAAGACAAGGGAGGGGGTTCATGTCCCCTCAGCAATTCACCACGTTGACGGCCAAGCCGCCCTGGGCGGTCTCCTTGTATTTGGATTGCATGTCCCTTCCGGTGTCCAGCATGGTGCGGATGACCTTGTCCAGCGGGACAAAATGAGCGCCCGTGCCGCCCAGGGCCATGCGGGCGGCGTTGATGGCCTTGATGGCGGCGATGGCGTTGCGCTCAATGCAGGGTATCTGGACGAGGCCCGCAATAGGATCACAGGTGAGGCCCAGATTGTGCTCCATGCCTATTTCCGCGGCGTTTTCCACCTGGTGGGGTGTTCCCCCCAGGTACTCCGCAAGAGCGGCGGCGGCCATGGAGCAGGCTACTCCCACTTCTCCCTGGCAGCCTACGTCCGCGCCGGAAATGGAGGCGTTTTTTTTGTACAGGATGGCGATTCCCCCGGCGGTGAGCAGGAAGCGATGCACGGCATCCGGATACGGGGAAACGCAGAATTTGGTGGCGTAGTTAAGAACGGCCGGAACGATTCCCGCCGCTCCATTGGTCGGAGCGGTGACGATGCGGCCGCCGGCCGCGTTTTCCTCACTTACGGCAATGGCGTACAGATTGATCCAGTCCATAATGGAGAGAGGGTCTTTCAAGGCCGATTCTCCGTGCACCAGAAGATTCTTGCGCAAAGTTTTGGCCCGGCGCGGAACCTGCAGAACGCCCGGCAGGTTGCCGCGCGCGCTCATGCCGTTGGAGATGGACTGCTTCATCGTCGCCCAGATCAGGTCCAGTTTTTCACGGACTTCCCGTTCCGGGAGCATGGCGCATTCGTTCGCCATGACAATGGAGGAAAGAGGGCATCCGCGCTCATCAGCCATGTGCAGCAGTTCCTCCGCGGATTCATAAGGAAAAGGAAAGGTTTCCCGATCCCTTTCTTCCGGATGCAGAAGTTCCTGTTCGGAAGAGACGAACCCGCCCCCCGTGGAATAAAATACCGCGTCTTCCACCGGGTCTCCGTCCTGGTTGACGGCAGTGAACTGCATCCCGTTCGGATGCAGGCGCAGGGGCTGGTAGTGGGAAAGATCCAGGTCGCGGGAAGGAGAGAAGCGGACGTTTTTTTCTTCCGTGACGGACAACGTTTCCTGCTGGTGCAGGCGGGCGATTTTTCCGGGAATGCTGCGCGGCTCCACCGTATGGGGTTCTTCCCCCAGAAGCCCCAGCATGATGGCTGTGTCTGTGCCGTGCCCATGTCCGGTGGCGGCCAGGGAGCCGTAGCATTCGCAGCGGATGCCTGAGATTTCCGCCAAGCGCGGGGAGTGGCGTATCTGTTCAAGAAAGCGGTGCGCCGCCCGCATGGGCCCTACGGTATGGGATGATGAAGGACCTATGCCGATGCTGAAAAGCTCAAAAATGCTGTAATGGTGCATGTCCGTTTTCCTGTAGCGGGGAAGGGCCGGAAATCCCGCTGGGAATTCCGGCCCGTTCCGAAAGATGGGTTTACAGCCCCAGCAGGTAGCGTTCCGCTTCAATCGCGGCGCTGCAGCCCATTCCGGCGGAAGAAATGGCCTGGCGGTAGTGAGGATCCGCCACATCTCCGGCGGCGAACAATCCCGGCGTCCTGGTCGCCATCATCCCTGTTTCCCGGATAATGTAGCCGGCATCGTCCCGGTCCACCAGATCCCCCAGGAAAGAAGTGTTCGGCGTGTGCCCGATCGCCATAAAGACGCATTTGACGGGAAGTTCCGTTTCATCCCCTTCTACTACGTCCTTCAGCATGACGGCTTCCAGTTCTCCCTTGTCGTCCGTCTTATAGCTTACGATGGTGGAATTCCACATGGGGAAAATCTTTTCATTGGACAGCGTTCGTTCCGCCATGATTTTGGAAGCGCGGAGCGTGTCGCGGCGGTGGATCAGGTACACCCGGGAAGCGAAGCGCGTCAGGAACATGGCTTCTTCACAGGCGCTGTCTCCTCCGCCTACCACGCACACAGGTACGTCCCGGTAAAAAGCTCCGTCACAGGTGGCGCAGGCGGTGAGTCCGTGGCCAACCAGCCCTTCCTCTCCCGGTATTCCCAGATAGCGGGCGGATGCTCCCGTAGCCACAATGATACTCCGGGTTTCGTAATTCTGGCCGCTGGTCTTCACGGTGAACAGTCCGGTGGCTTCATCCCTGACTTAGCTCTTGACGTCCTCATATGCAAACCGGGTGCCGAACTTTTCCGCCTGCTGCTGCATCAGGAACATCAGGTCCGGCCCCATCACGCCGTCCGGAAAGCCGGGGAAGTTTTCCACTTCCGTCGTGGTGGTCAGTTGTCCGCCGATTTGGGAACCCGTGATCAGAAGCGGAGAGAGATTGGCGCGGGCGGTGTAAATGGCCGCCGTGTAACCAGCGCAGCCGGCACCGATGATAATGACTTGTTCGCTCATAATAGTATATATGTCCGTTGCCATGGTAAAGGGCCCGTGCCCGTTTTGCGAGTAGATTTTGCGCTATGCGGAGACAATGCAGCGGCCTGCAATCCGGCGGTTGCGGGACGGGTTCCGGCAGTGGCGGAAAAGAGCTGCCTGCATGTATCCCTGGCGACGGTCTGCAATATTCTGGCCCTGTCTGCGGGAAGATTGCTCAGTCGCGTCCCTTTCAAGGACAAGCGGCCCGGCAGGCCCAGCGGAGACTTTCCGAATAACGTGAAGTAGATTACGCATGCCGTCAGGTAGCTCCCTTCCTCCGTCGGGTGTCGGCCGTCAGGCTGGTACAGCTGAATGCCTGGATGGCGTTTGAGGCAATTCTCCCAGGCAATGCCCACGGGGGCGAGCGCTGCTTTTTCCCTCCGGGCAAGTTTCAAATACGTTTCAAGAAGAGCCTTTTGCTCCTGCGGGTCCGGAGTTCCGGAAGCTCCTCTTTTCCCCCACGTCAGCATCAGGATGGGCGTTCCTTTGGCGGCTCGTATCAGAGAGCACCATTTTTCTCCGAACTCCATGGTTCGTTCCGGAGCCCGGATAGGTGTGGCGCTTTGGTCCTGGAGAATAACGAAGTCCCATGCCGTTCCCTCCATGTTGCTGCGGGCACGCCTGTCATTCCAATGGGACTGGAGGGATGCTGCCGGAGCCGCGTGCATGTGCACGTCCGGCCGCAATCCTTTGGTGTCTGCCATGGCTTTAACCATGGCGGGCATGCGGTTGAAAAACGTATAGCTGTTTCCCAGAAAGAGAATACGGCTGCCGGGGCGTGCAGGAACACAGCATGGCCAGGAGGGGGATGCGTGCGGCTCTTCCCGGGCCTGGAGAGGGTGGGGGAAAGCTGCCCAGGAAAAAATCAGCAGCAGGAATATCTTGACGGGCGGCATCATGGCTTTAGACGGGTTCCCATGTTTCCGGAATAAAATTTCAAATGGAATTCATGACGTGAGCAGGCTCTTTCTATACATCAGGTAAAAGTAAATTCATAGAGATAAGAGAGAACATGGAATGCCTTTGTTTCGGCATCCCTTGTACGGGTGCCGGGGCTGCCGGCAGTTCCGGCAGGCAGACGGGGATTTCCTTGTCTCCGTATCGCCGCGCGAAGGTATTTTTCTTCCTTATCCTTGATTGGGAAGCACTGCATCAATTTAAGCCTGAACAACTGGTTGTATGACTGGGGAAGGCTTTCCGGAGGACTTGCCGAAAGGAGACGGGTGTGGTTGGATATGGTCCATGAAGTCTGAGCCGCTGACCAAGCGCCGTGTGGCGGGGGTGGATGATCCGCTGTTCCTGGATTCTCTGGATATTTACCGGACAAGCTTTCCGGTGCATGAACAGCGGCGGATACAGGATTTCCCGTTGGCGTTTCAAAACCCCGGTTTTTGTTATGAAGTATTTTTAAATGGGGAAGGCCGGGTGGTTGCGATGCTGGTGACGTGGCGTCGGGAAAAATTCGTGTATCTGGAGTATTTTGCCGTGGATGCCTCCCTGCGCGGCCAGGGCGCCGGGCAAAGGATTCTGGAAGAATTGAGGGATGCGTTTCCGCACAAGGTTATTTTGGAAATTGATCCTCCGGAGGACGGGATCTCACGTCGGCGGTTGGGGTTTTATCAGAGGCACGGCTTTGTCCCCAATCCGCAGTTTGATTATATCCATCCTCCTTATACGGATGAGGGTGAACCTTTCCCGCTCCTGCTGATGACGCATGGAGATTTGCTGGATGAGGAGACATACCGGAGCTTTGTGGATTTCCACCATCGCCACGTAGTGGCGAGGTGAATGAATGGCCGGGGAAAATCCGCGCCATGGGGGGATTTTCCCCTCTTGAAGCAATTTATCCTTGGGGGGGCCGATATGAGCCTGTAGGACATCAGGCTCATGTTGCGGTTTTGCCTGTTTGTGGAACGCCCCTGAGTCTGTATTTTCCGAATCAGAAGAGCCGTTCCGCATTTTTGGGAGACGGCTTTTTGAAAAATGCAGCGGGTTGGGATATACCGGAAGACTCAGCTCCATGCCCGGTTCACGGCTTCCCTCTCTTCCTGGGCAAGATATCTGGAGAGCCGTTCTCCCATGCGCAGCCTGTATTCGGGAATACTCCAGGAATGGAGCGGCTGGACGGCGGAATTGGTGAATTGCCAGGAGGGGACGGGAACGACCACGTCCAGCACTTCTCCGGCTCTGGAGGGCATCCCGGCCAGTACCGCCGCAATGGTGGAGGTAAGCTCCGGATGTTCATCCAGAATATCCAGCAGCCATCCGCAGCCCAGGTCCGTGGGAATGGCCTCCGTTTCGGCCAGCAGGTCCGCGAGGCGTCCGGGAGGGAGATTTTTGGAAATGAAAGACAGATAAGGGGCAAACCGCATGTCTCCCAGGCTCATCAGGGCGTCCAGCGCCGGAGCCATGGACGCCTGTCCGGAGCAGGGAGAGGCGCAGATGACATTCGCCAATCCGGCAATTCCGGGAAACCGCTCCTCCGGTTGGGGCGCGGCCAGCGTATAAATAAGGAAAGCGGATTGCCTGCGAATATCCGGCGCCTCATCCGTCATGGCAAAAGGCAGCAGGGCCCTCCATCCGTCTCCTTTGCGCTGCCGGATAAAAGCTGCCAGTTGCAGAGCGCATTTGCGGCGGGCGTCCGGAGCGCAGCGGGATTGGAACATATTGTAAATGGTGACGCCTTCTTCTTCTCTTCCCGTTTCATTGCAGGTGACCAGCCCGTAGGCGATCATGGCCAGAGGCCATTGATCCGAACCGATTTCCCCCCTGCGGGAGGGATCCGTGACGAGGGCGGCAAGCCGCTTGATTTCCGACAAAGAGCTGGTTTGATCCTGAAAAAGGCCCATGCCCGCATGATAGCCGGAGGCGAAAACCTGCCAAGGAAAAACCGTGGACTGCTTACAGGAACCCGGAGTTTTCCGGTGAACGCTGTTGAGGCATGTTGTTGAGTGTGACCGGCGTTTTATCCTTTATTTATTGGCATTCCGGCTCACGTTCGGACAGGAGTTTCGTATTTTTTGATGAAATTTTTTCCTGTGTTCTTCCCCGCTTTTCCCCTGGTAGAGGTAGGCGGTTTTGGAGTTGTATCCTGCCGTTCGGTCGATGAGGTCGAGAACCTCGCCGTCTCCGTATCCCGCCTTCCTGATGTATTTGACGACTTCTCCGGCCTGGTCGGGGAAGTACTTCACCAGCATGGGGATAAATCTTTTCTCCATGATTTTAGAGACATAGCTATGGTACATGCTGTTTCTCATGGAAAAATAATTTAAATTGCCTATGCGAAGAAGGTTGCTATAGTCACTCGGGTGCGTTCCGATGACATTCCCGTCCGGATTGGCAGGATGGGAACGTATTATTTCATCTTTCAGCGCTGTCTCTTTTTTCCCGAAATCAGGGAGGTGCAGAGATTTCAGCCTTTTAATGATGGCGGCGGCGTAAGCGGCATGGAGATGTTTCAGCCGTTGTTCGTGGATGCCCAGGTTGTGCGACATCTGTTTCGTATCCATGATGGAGAGCGCGGAAATGACTCTTGATTTGGCGGCAATGTCGTTGTTCCGCTCGTCTTTATAAGGCCATGGCTGAACGCTGTCGTAATCCGGAGCTTCATACATGGGGGCTCCGCTGATCAGATAAAGGCTCCAGAGCATGTCGCAGGCCTCTTCCCGCGTCATCGTTCCATGGCGCCGCATGGCGTTCAGTTCTGACAGAGCCGTTTTGGCGTGGTGATAAAATGCTTTCAGATTATTTTGTTCCAGCCGGCTTTTCAGGAGCGGAGCATGCCCTTCTGTACTTCTCCGGATATGGATGGAATC